>Ga0187871_10000056_pt1 | contig 94271 bp, 78 predicted proteins | sample June2016WEW_16_1_FD_132988 | JGI IMG/M metagenome (GOLD analysis project Ga0187871, IMG submission 132988) | Peatland microbial communities from SPRUCE experiment site at the Marcell Experimental Forest, Minnesota, USA - June2016WEW_16_10 | ecosystem: Environmental > Terrestrial > Soil >...
ACTGAGCGCATAGCCGCTGCAACGTACCTCGGTCACCCTCATTTGGTTACCCACCGAACCGTTGACTCCTTTGATCTTAGCGTCACGATGAAACAGGCGATTGGGCTTAGAACTCGGTCAATGAGCACTATGGCGATGCTACAGCTGCAGTCGGTTAGGAGGAGGCATTGGGCTGACCTTCTGCGCTCCGGTGCGATCATTTGAAACTGGACCGCTCACCAGGGGTTGGCAGCAAACTGTTGAGGCGCTGGGTTCTCGTCGCTCCTAAACTAAAATCCATCCGTGCCCCGACTCGCAGAATCCATAACAGGAACCAACTTCTCCTGCGAGGTGCTCGCATGCAACTCAAGCCCTTTCTGCTCGATGCCTGGCTCGACCAGTACGAACACGACATAGAATTCAACCTCGCTGCGAGCACCGGACCGACCTGGACCGTAAACGACATCCTCGCCCTCGCCGACGACGAAACGCGCCACCGCTTCCTGAACCACAACCTGGTCTACGGCCGCCCTGCCGGCGCCGACAGTCTGCGTGAGGCGATCGCTGAAATGCAGGGTGTCCCGCTCGAGGCCGTCCAGATCTTTACCGGCGCCTCCGAGGCGCTCGTGGCCCTGATGTGGCTGGCCGCCGAGCCCGGCGCGAACGTAATCATCCCGCTGCCTGGATTCACTACTTTCTCGGCGCTCCCGGAATCTCTTGGCTTGGAAACCCGCTTCTATCGTGTGCGCCGCGAGAACGGCTTCCGCATCGACCCCGACGAGATCAAGCGGCTCGCCGACTCGAAGACCAAGCTCATCCTGGTCAACAGCCCGCACAACCCCACGGGCGCGACCATCGGCGAGGGCGAAATGGAAGCCCTGCACGAGTTCACCGCCGAGCGCGGAATCCAGCTGGTGAGTGACGAGGTCTACCATCCCATCTACCACGGAAGGCAAACGAAATCGGCGGCGCGCCTGCCGCACGCCACCGTGATCGCCGACCTGTCGAAGGCATTTTCGATTGCCGGCGTGCGCACGGGATGGATGATTGAGCACGACGCCCAGCGCCGCCAGCAATACTGGACCGCGCGCGCCTACTTCTCGATTTGCAACACCACCACCGGAGAAATTCTTTCGGAAATCGCAATCCGCAAACGTGAGGTTGTGCTGGGCAAGACCCAGGAAGCCGCTACCCGAAACCTCAAGCTCCTCGAGCCCTTCATGGCGGACCATCGGGACGTACTCGGCTGGATTCCGCCGCAAGGTGGCATGACCGCATTTCCCTGGCTGGTAAGCGGAGAGAACGACCGCCCGTTTTGCCAGGCCGCCGCCGAGCGTGGAGTCCTGCTGGCTCCCGGCGATTGCTTCGATGCGCCCTCGCATTTCCGCCTGGGCTTTGCAGCCGCCGGGGACAATTTCTCCAAAGCGCTCGACCGCTTCGGAGCATTCGTAAAGAGCTGGTCGGCGAAGATGGTCACAGCTTGACGGGAACTTGCTGCGACGCGATCAACAGTACTTAATTGTTGTCATTGCGACGCTGAGCGAAGCGGAGGCATTTCGGCTTGGGCCTGGAAGCGGCGAACCCCGTAGAGGTGAACGGTGGACAACCAGGCTATCAAGCGCGACTTTGTCGCGATATTTCGCAAATTGACGCTTTATTTATGATCGTCGGTGTGTTTTCGGCTGGGGTGCGCAGGCCCGTTCAGCGGGTACTGCCTGAGGGCTGGCCTACACTACACGGGATGGCATTCGATCAGCGTAGATGCCTTTGTCGAGATTATGCGGGTGAGCGAGAAACCGGTGTCCGCCAGAAGCGAGCGGAAATCCGCTTCCGTACGCTCGCAACCGCCGATCACTAACATCAGCAGTTCCATTAGGCCGGAGGGGTGGGCGGCCGAATCAGCGATTCTTTCCATGAGAAGGAGGGTTCCGTCAAGACGCATGACGCTGCGGGTGTTGCGAAGAATTCTAGCGGCATCGATGTCTGGCCAGTCGTGAATGACGCCCTTCATCAGGTAAACGTCCGCACCTTGGGGTACGGAGTCGAAGAAATTACCACCCACAACTTGACAGCGTGCCGCGATTTCGCCGGTCAAAATCTGGGACGCGCCGGTCACCACTTGCGGCAGATCGAACAGGATACCTTGAAGCCTTGGCGTGGCATCAAGAACGGCGTGGAGCAGCGCACCCTCACCGCCTCCTATGTCGACCAGTCGCTCGAAGCGAGAGAAGTCGTAGGCAGCCAGTAGCTCGGAGGTCGTCCATGCGATGCCCTCGGTCATGGTGGCATTGAAGACCGCCGCATCGGCTGAATGGGTGGCTAGGTAATCGAAGAAAGGCTGCCCGAAGATTCGTTGGAACGCAGGTTCGCCACTGCGGACAGATTCGTAAAGCTCTCCGAGCGGGCGCCAAAGAAAAGGTGCAGGCAAAAACAGAGCTGCAGTGCGCTGCGATTGCGGATGATCGCTGCGAAGCACTTCCGTGAGCGGCGTGTTGCGGAAACGACCGTCGCCTGTGGGCGCGAACATTTCCAGAGTGCTTAGTGCGCGCAACAGACGCTCGAGAGTGGGCGGGTGCGCGTCGCACTCGGAGGCGAGTTCAGCGATCGTTTTAGGACCGCAAGCAAGCAGGTCAGGAATGCGCAGTTTCGCTGCGGCATGAATCGCCTGTCCGACAAGAATGCCGGGCCAGATATATTCCATAGGGTTGGTCGGCATAGCAGTTACAAAGGGTCAAAGTCTGGCACTTTCACCAGGCTTATCATAGTTGCCTCCAGACCCACTCGGGACGCTGTTCTGTACTGCTAGCATAGCTAGTGATGCGTGGAAACGCCAGCGTACGCGCACTACGCGCACCGGTGGGAAACATTCTTGAGGCTTTGCGCGCGTGGCCAAAAACCTTAGGCGATTTTGTCCTATTAGAGGTTCGTTTTGCTGGCACTTTCTACGCTAGCCGGAATCCACGCGGGCGCCAGACCGTGGAAGCGTCGCGCGATAGTTCCACGGCATCCACTCCGCGGGCTCGGTCGCCAGTTCCTGAGCATGGCGCTGCAACTCGGTCAGGTAGTCGAAGGAGTTGGCGCCGCACAACTGACAAGCGTGAATCAAGCTCATGAACAGGTCGCCCACCTCCGCCCCGTTCAGCGTCCGATAGAACAAAGCATTCTTCCGGTGAAGAACTGCCCGCTTCAGCGCCCTTTCGACGAGGTTGTTGTCTAACGGCGCTCCGGCTTGCCGGAGAAACAGCGTCAAAAGCCGCCAATGTCGCAGTAAGTACGTGATCGCCTTGCCCAGCCCCGAGTTCGGCTCCGTCTTGCGCTCGGCGAACTGCGCTTCCAGCCAGCGATGGAGTTGCTCCATCACCGGGCCGCTACGCTCCTGATGAAACCGCAGGCGCTCTCCCGGCCTCAAACCACGCTCTCGCGTTTCGGCCTCGTGACCATACACCTGGCCCAGCATCTCGAGCATATAGCGACATTGGTCGGGAAAGTTGGCCGCTACTTCCACGAACTGTCTTCTTCCGTGGGCGAGGCAGTTCGCCAGCAGAATCTCCACCCCCGCAGCCAACTTCGGAACATTGCGCGAGAGCGCGTCACACATCTGAATGGGCGGGCGCGCATGCTGGGCCCGCTGCTGCAACACGTCGGCGAGGTTCTCGCCGGCATGCTGGCGTCCGGTGAAGTACAGTGCAATCTTCCAACCCTGGCCGGTCGACACGATGCCGCTGGTGAACACGCCGGTGCGTTCGTCCGACGGTTCGCGCGTGAGACGTAACACTCGCATGCTGGTGTCGTCATTGTGTACCACCTCGCCCTGCGCTGCCTGCCGGATTAACTCGTCACGCGCCGGCTTAAGTAACTCGGCCGCCCCCTCGACAACCTCCCATTGCGCCGCCGCCGGTAACGGAATCCCCATCTGACCTTGGAGTTGTTCCAACCGGTAGAACGGGGTCCCACTGCCGTACTTGAGTTGCGCGATCATCGCTGCCGCGGTCTCGTCGTATTTTTCCGGACCTACTCCTTCCGGTTCTTGTGCGGTAAATACCTGTTTGCATGCACCGCAGCGCAGCCGTTCGAGCGAGTAGACAGTGGCGGCCAGCGGGCGCCTGCCCCACAATCCGCACCAGCACTTTCGGATCTTTCTGTCCGTATACGTTGCCTTTTCCGCACTCCGGGCAGCGATCCCCGTGCTTCAACTGTGAGTGTGCAATCTCAATCTTCCGCGAACTGACAAACGCCCCAGCACCATTGCGTCCATGTCCGGGCGGTGAAGAAGCGTCGGTCTCCGGCTGAGTCCCGGCGCTGGGTTCCGAGCCTTCCGATTTTCCCAGTACGGCGTTGGTCTTCTCCGTGTTGCGCGGCCGCACCAGCATCGCCGCCAGCGCGTGCAATGCCTCCTTGAGCTTCTCGTAATCGTCCTCGCTCAACGGCGCTTGCCGTGCTCCGTCCAGCACCCGGTCCAGTTCGTCCAGATTTACATCGATTCGCGGTCTGGCGCTTTTCATCCTGCCCCCATGAGCAGCTCGCGAAACTGCTTCGCCAATGGATATCCCAGAATTTCTTTGATCGACCGGTTCGGCACGTAGCTATTCGATTGTTTACCACGTCCCGTCGTCTTGCCCAGCACCACCCAGTTGGCCGCACGGTAACAGGTTCCGCGGAATCGTTCGGGATCGACAAACGTCTCCAGAAAGTAAATCGGGTGCCCGTAGATCCACTGCCAGTCCGCGGAGATCCGCGACGCCATGCGGCCGAGAATATGCGACGCCAGGTGTTCGACCTTTACCCACGGCAAGATTAAAAATCGCGTGTTGTAGGCGAGGAAGCGGACGTTGCGACGGCGCTCTTCAGCATTCCAGCCGATGTAGCGGTCGCGACTGCCCAGATGACGTGGGGCCGAGCACCATGCCAGACAGGCGACCGGCCGCCCTTGCCCCCACACTAGGTACTTCAGGTGTTCTCCCACCGGCTGCTCGTAGCCGAGATAATGATGTTCCGCCAGCAAGCTGTTCCACAACGGCTCTTTCCCGGTGCGACGAACCAGTTCGAACTCCAGCGGCTGGAGGTTGCGCAGACCGCCTTCGATGGGTGTGGTATCGATCCGCACCGGCTCCGGTCTGGCTCGGTTGGCCAGCGGGTTATGCCGCACGTAACTCACCGGCGGCAACTCGATCTGCCCGGCACGCTCCAGCATGAGCAACAAGCCGCGGCACACCATGTCGCGCAACGCTCCATTCGCCTGGCGCCAGTGCCAGGCTTCACAGAGCTTGGGTCGATAGCGTGCGGCGACTTTCCTGCGGGTGCTGCTCGATCAGTGCGCGTATATAAAGGATGTCTTCCTGGCTGATCTTCCGGCCCCGATATCTGAACTCGACCATCGATCCGCAGTATGAACTTGGTTTTTCTTGGAACGCAAGGGGTAACGCCGTGTTTTTTTCGTCGTGAGGTTGATTACTTCAGCACGCTCACTCGCCGCCACATCGGCGCCGCGCGCACGCGCGACACATCGCCCGCCGCCATCAGCAACTGCACCTCATAGGCTTCCAGGGACTTGGCTGGTCCCGATCCCTTCGGCCACCACACGAATCGTCCGCGCGAAAGACGCTTTTGGGCCAGCCAGTATCCCTGGCCGTCATAGCTGAGCAGCCGGATCGCGGTTCCGCTGCGGCTCCGAAACACGAACACACAGCCGGAAAAAGGATCCTCTGCTAGTTTCTCCTGGCACAGTCGCGCTAGAGAGTCGATCCCTTTTCTTCCATCGACCGGCTCGATGGCTACCAGCACGCGCATCTGCGCCGTGATCTGAATCATCTCTCGGCTTCCCGCCAGGCCCGCAGCAGGCTAATCCAATCGGGCGGTGCGGCAGCTTTCCACTGAATGCGCACCTTGCCTCCGTGCAACGACTCGAACTCGATCAAACACTCTCGCAGCATCGTGGCATGTGGCGCGATCAGTTCGACGAATGCCGGCTTGCGTGCCTTTCGTCGGCGATGGGAAACTCCGCCGAGCCGTTTCTTCGTTTCTTCAACCCTGCATAGTCCAGCCGTAACGGGTGCGCGACGGAATACACACCATGTTCCCGGGCCAGTTCGACTGCGGCTTGCCACACCGAATCCGGCAGCTTCTTCCCCTCCCCCCGCGATTGGGTGCTACGAATCTGATCCAGTTGGCGCTGTAACTGCACGATCGGCTCGGGAATCACTGCTGTGCTCATGCGGTTCGCCCTCGGCCGATCATCGTCGGCTCAACGAACCTAACAGGTAGGCCTAGCAGTCGTCACGCACGCTTGCCGAAAGCTCACGATCGTCGGGAATAGCGAGGCTATTCCGCGAATGGTAAATCCTCGAACCTCAAGCAGAACTATCTTCACCGGCGCGGCAGCAATCGCAACCCGAGTGGCGTTACTTTACCCAGTTTGGATCGGCTACACCCGATCCCGCCCCCGCCTTCGCAACGGCATTTTGGTCGAATGCATCCACCAGTGATACGACCTTGAGTCCCGAGCGTAGCTCGTCTTCGCTCGCCGCCGACTGAATCGTGATTTCCACCGTTTGACCGGGCAGCAGGTCGAAATAGTTGTCGGAGACCTCAGCATCCACTTCGCCGAAGCTGATGTAGACGCTCCGCGCCAACACCGGCGATGACACCTTGAGTCGATAGGAGTCGCCGCCCTTCGCCAATTCGGTTTTCAGTGGTGCAGGAGGCAAATGGATCTCAAACGTAGGCGCCATGTAGATAACGTTCGATGAGACCACGCTGCCCGCCACGGTCAGTTCCGCTGCCACCAACGCCTTGGTCGGGTCGATTCCTTTGGCGATCAGGGATTCTTCGATTGGCAGTTGCAGATAAATCTTGCTGGCCAGCGGCGCGATCTGCACATTTTCTTTTTTCTCGATCAGCACATGTCCGTCGAACGCCATGACTCGCAGCCGCAACTCGCCCGCTACAGGCGTCGTTCGGTCGGAAACGACGTACACTGCCAGGCCGCCGTTTTCCTGATGCGGAGAAACCAGCAAATCGCTATAGAAACGGCGGGCATAGTATTGCAGTGCTTTCCATCGCCCGTAGTAATCGATACTCGACCACGACGCCACCGGCCAGCAGTCGTTCAATTGCCAGTAGATCGCCCCCATGGTGCGCGGACGATTGCGACGCAGATGCTCGGTTCCGATCTTGATTCCCTCCGCTTGTAGGACCTGGCTTGCGTAGAGGAATGAAGCGAAGTCCTTCGGTTCCGGATAGTCGCGCAACATGTAGTCGTGTATCTTGGCGTTGCCCGAAGTGTTCTTCTGGTGCGCCAGCATCACCGGCGTAAGAATTCCGGTGCGGTCTTCCGCCAGCGTGAAGGCTTCCACGGTGCGCATCTCAGGGAATGACTGGAATCCGTATTCCGTCATGAACCGCGGGATCGACTTTTCGTAATCGCGGAATGGAAGCATGCCATGCCAGACGCTCCAGTTGTGCATATCGCCCGCCTGGTGATTCTCGGAAATGTCTTCGTAATCGGCGCTGGGTGAACTGGGCCAGTAGGGAGTCTCCGGTGCGAGCCGTTCGACGGCGCTGGCCAGGACGCCGCTGAAGATCGTCAGGTAGTCCTGCCACATCCGTCGCGCGGTATCGGTGCTGAGCCGGCTGGTGATGTCGCGGTGCCAATCCCAGGAGGCTTCGGTTTCGTTGTTGCCGCACCAGAGCACAATGCTCGGGTGATCGCGCAATCGCAGGATCTGGTATTCCGCCTCTTGCGCGACATTCTGCTTGAAATCGTAAGTCCCGGGCTGCCATTCGTTGCCAAACATGAAGTCCTGCCAGATCATGATGCCCAGTTCGTCGCAGAGGGCATAAAACTCATCGGTCTCGTAATAACCGCCGCCCCAGTGACGGATCATGTTCATGTTGGCGGCCTTGGCCGACTCGAGGACCCGGCGATACTGCTCAATGGTGACGCGAGTGGGAAAACTGTCGAAAGGAATGACGTCGGCCCCCTTGGCGAAGACCGGAATGCCGTTCACCACTAACTCGAACGAGCGCCCCCACTGGTCAAGCTCGCGCCGCAAAACAATAGAGCGCAGTCCGGTGCGCACCGTCTGATCGTCCTGCATGTGGCCACTGGTTTTCAGTTGAGCGTGAAAGGCGTACACCGCCTGGCGGCCGTACCCATTCGGATACCACAGTTCGGGATGGGCTATATCGATAGAAACGTCAATGTGGTTGACGCCGGGGTTTAGTTCGACGTCGCGCGAGGTAGTAGTCTTCTTGCTGCCGTACTCGTAGTCGATGTTAAGTGACGCGGCGCCCCCCTGGGCCGAAGTGATTTCCGTTTCCACCACCAGATGAGCCATCTCGGAGTTGATATCCAGCTGACGCACATGAAAGTGGGAAATCTTGGCGTCGTCCCAAACCTCGAGTCTCACCGGACGCCATATCCCGCTGAGAACGAATCGCGGTCCCCAATCCCATCCGTACTCGTAGGCCGCCTTGCGTAAATAGGATTTCTCGGGCGTCTGTGTCTGCTGGCGCCAGAAATCCCCGGCGGCGACTCTCCTCGCCTCCGCAATCGGCGATGGGAAAACGACGAGCAACTGATTCGCGCCCGCTTTCAGTTGCGACTTTAACTCAACCCGCCATTCACGAAACATATTGTTGGCGGTGAGGATCAACTTACCGTCGAGGTAAACCTCTGCGGGACCGTCCAGTCCTCCGAACACCAGTTCCACATGGCTGTGTTTCAGCGCCTCCGGTGTGGCTTGCAATGTACTACGATATTCCCAATCCGCATCTTCAATCCACTGCAGTGTAGATTCGTTGGAGCGGTAAAACGGATCGGGCATCAGCTTGTTACGCAACAGGTCGGTGTGAACCACGCCCGGCACTTCGGCTGGATGCCACGGCGGCTGGACGCCACCGGGTTGCTCAATGCGCTGGCGAAATTCCCAGCCGTCACTCAGAGACACACTCTTTCGCTCTGCGTTAGCCGCCTGCGCTGAACTCGCGACGACGATCGCAATCGGTAACACTCTGCGAAACCACGCGCGGATGCCACGCCGACTGGAGACCATGAATGCACTCCCGCTTATGAAATTTACCAGCTGCCTTGTGCCTTATGCGGAGAAGTATATCGAAAGAATTCACCCTGCGTTTTGCTGCCTGGACAGTGCTCCGGGGTTCGATTCTGGCGGATGACCGGAACAGGTTGGGTAGGGGCAATGTCGTAGGGGGGACCCACTCATCTTTGCCTGAAACGCATCACGGTGAAAATCAACCAGGCCTCGCTGTGCCGCGAGAGCTAAAGGAGATGCTGTGGGACCGTGTAGCCGTCGTGCTTTCCGGACTGGCAGGTTGCGAATTCAACGCCGGCAGCGTCAGGCTAACGGTCGCGATGCGATCCTCAGAAACCATGAGACGCACACTTGCGTCACCAGAATAGAGGTACTTCAGACGGGCCTCAGTATTGCGGAGGCCCACGCCCGTTCCACTCGACGTCTCGCTGCCCACGCTATTGCGCACTTGGATTTCGAGGATGCCATTTTTTTGCGCCGCCGCTACTGCGACCCATCCCCCCTTCGCGTGTGGGGGAACCGCCGTATCGAATCGCATTCTCCACCAACGGCTGAAGTATCATCTGTGGCACTAGCATTCCATAGGTTGCCGGAGGGATTCGCCATTCGATCTTGAGACGGCTACCCGGCGGCGCCTTCACGGACATGCCGTTCCCAAGCAATGGGTCAGCATGCGATGGTCTCGTGCCGGAACCGACATGCGTTGACGGGCACTTGTCACGTCCGTAAGATGAAGCAACCAGAACGCCGGGGCATGCCCTTGTGATCGGCCAAACCATCTCTCATTACCGCATTTTAGAGAAACTCGGTGGCGGAGGCATGGGCGTTGTGTACAAGGCCGAAGACTCGCGGCTGAACCGGTTTGTAGCCCTGAAATTCCTGCCTGACGACGTCGCCCGAGACCCCCAAGCCCTGGCTCGTTTTCGGCGCGAAGCCCAAGCGGCTTCTGCGCTGAATCACCCTAATATCTGCACTATTCACGACATCGGCGAGGAAGATGGCAAGGCGTTCATCGCCATGGAGTTTCTTGACGGGATAACGCTGAAGTACCGCATTTGCGGCCGGCCTCTCGATCTCGAAACCGTCCTGTCGCTAAGCATCGAAATAGCCGACGCTCTCGACGCAGCTCACGCCCAGGGTATCGTGCATCGCGACATCAAGCCTGGCAACATCTTCGTCACCAAGCGGGGCCATGCGAAGGTTCTCGATTTCGGACTCGCGAAGGTCAGCCCCACAGGTGGTTCGTTGAGCGGCGCTACCCTGACAAATGAACTGACCGCGCCGGACGAGCCTCACCTCACCAGCCCGGGCACTGCTCTGGGCACGGTCTCCTACATGTCTCCGGAGCAGGCACGGGCGAAAGAGTTGGACGCGCGCAGCGATTTGTTCTCTTTCGGCGCGGTCATCTACGAGATGGCGACGGGCGCGGTACCGTTCCGCGGGGAGAGCACGGCGGTGATCTTCAAATCTATTCTAGACGGCACGCCGACGGCAGCGGTTCGGCTGAACCCTGACGTGCCTGCTGAACTGGAACGGATCATCAACAAAGCTTTGGAGAAGAATCGTGATTTGCGCTATCAGCATGCCGCCGACATGCGAACGGATTTGCAGCGCCTGAAACGGGATACCGAATCCCATTCGGCGGCAGCTGCGGCCGCCAGCAGCGGCAGCATCAGCAGCACCGATTCCGGTGCAAGACGAAAGAAACTCGGCAGATACATCCTTGTCGCTGCCCTTGTCAGCGTCGCCCTGGTGTCCGGCACACTGTACGTCCGTTCGCACTCGGCGCGATCCGCTAGCCGCCCGCTTTCCGAGAAAGACACGATCGTCTTGGCGGATTTCACCAACTCCACTGGCGACCCGGTCTTCGACGGCACTCTCAAGCAAGCGCTCGCCGTCGATCTGCAACAATCTCCCTTTCTCAATATTCTTTCTGATAGCAAAGCAGGCGAGACTCTAAAGCTTATGGGCCGCGCGTCGTCGGAGCGTGTCGCCGGAGAGGTGGCGACCGAACTCTGCCTACGCACTGGCAGCCAGGCCGTGGTTTCGGGTTCCATCGCCAACCTTGGCAGCCAGTATGTCATCACTCTCGATGCGGTTGTGTGCAACGACGGGGATAGTCTTGCCAAGGAACGCGCCGAAGCCGCCAGCAAAGAAGGCGTGCTAAAGGCGCTCGATACCTCAGCCGCCACTTTGCGTGCGCGCCTCGGCGAATCACTGGCGTCGGTGCAAAAATTCGATGTGCCCATGGAAGCCACCACGCCTTCCCTCGACGCCCTGAAGGCCTACAGCATGGCGATCAACACTGGCCGTACCAAGGGCGACTCCGAAGCCATTCCCTTCATGAAGCGCGCCATTGAACTCGACCCAAACTTTGCCATGGCCTACGTTGGTCTAGGTATCGAGTACGCAAATCTTGGACAACCTGGACTCGCGGCGGACTCTGGGCGTAAGGCCTACACCTTGCGCGACCGCGTGAGCGACCGCGAGAAGTTCCGCATCTCCGCTTTCTACTTTCAATATGTCACCGGCGAAATGGACAAGGCCATCGAATCTTACGAACTCTGGGCGAAGAGTTACCCGCGCGAGATGGTGCCTCACGGCAATCTTGGTAGCCTTTACGCTTCAGTGGGGCAATACGAAAAAGCCATCGCGGAAACCGAAGCGGCGCAGCGCCTTGAACCTACCATCACCGACTATGCCAACCTGGCCAGCAATTACATCTCGGTCAATCGCATGAAGGATGCGCGGCTGACGCTGGAGGAGGCGCAGCGGAGCCACTTTGATGGCTTATTTATTCGTGGCGATCTGTATTCCCTTGCGTTCCTGGCCGGGGATAGCACTGCGATGGAACGCCAGGTCGCGTGGGCGGCAGGACGGCCCGGTGAGGAAGATCAAATGCTGAACACCCACGCCGACACTCAGGCCTATTACGGACACATGGAGAAGGCGCGCGACCTCGCCCGCCAGGCCGCCGATTCTGCGGTGCGCGCTGACGCCAAGGAAACCGCGGCGCAATGGCTCGCTATTCAGGCCGTCCGCGAGGTTGAAGTGGGCAACACGAGCGCCGCGCGCCAAGGCGTTGCGCGCGCGTTGGCGCTCGCCCCCGCCCGCGACGTGAAGGTTCTCTCCGCCCTGGCTTTAGCCCGCGCCGGCGGATCTTCGCAATCGAAAACCATTATGACGGAGCTGAGGAAATCGGAACCCAGCAACACTTTTCTCAAGGTCTACTGGTTCACGGTACTCGAGGCATCCATGGCGATTGCGCAACATGCTCCCGACCGCGCGGTCATCGCCCTCGAGCCTGCTCTACCTTACGAGCTCGGGAATCCTCCTCCCGAAGCCATTGGCACCCTGCATCCGGCCTACCTTCGCGGTCTGGCATATCTTGACGAAAAGAATGGTACGGCTGCGGCTTCCGAGTTTCAGAAGTTTCTCGATCATCCCGGTATCGTGCAGAACTTTCTGCTCGGCTCGCTGGCCCACCTGCAGCTGGGCCGCGCTTATGCCATTGCCGGAGACCAGACCAAAGCCAAAACTGCCTACAACGACTTCCTCTCGCTCTGGAAAGATGCCGATCCTGACATCCCCGTTCTCAAAGCAGCTAGGGCGGAGTACGCGAAGCTACAGTAGCCGCCAGGGTCCTGCTTTGAGCAACCGGGTTGGTTCGAAAAACTTCATTTTGCCGACAGTCCAGAAATGAGCCCAGACCATCACCTCAAGGGCGCTATAGCGGGACCAATCCGGAGACAAACTTCCGGATTGTCGCGCCAATCGCCCCACGGCGAGGATCACTAAGGCATGTCGGAGCAGACCGGCTTGGGGACTGGGTTCATCAGGTTGTCAGAAGAATGCAGTCTTGAACTGCTCGTGCCGTTGCAAGGCTTGCTTCATCATCGTCTGGAATTCGGGTTCATCGCGAAGACTTTGTAGCAGAGGATCACGCACGAAGTAGGGGTAGCAGAAAAAACCACCCGATGCTACGCCGCAGCATGTGCAAGGCCGAAGCCTTGTCCCCCAATACCGCGTAGGCTTGCGCAACTTTGTAAATGCCCTCTGCATCGCTTACCCCGCGCTCTTCGATTTTGGCTTCTGTTAGCTGCAGGAGCTTCATGCCAGCGGCATTGTCATGCTGGATCGAGCAGCTCAAGGCTTTGCCCACATCGGCAGGAAGTAGGGAAGGATCCAATTCGTCTGCAGCAGCAACGACAAAGTCAATGCTGTGGCGGGGCGGCCCAGTGAACTGGTCGAGTTCACCCGCGGTGGGGTGTTTGTGGCCGCGCACTCTGTCAACCCCAATCTGGGCGGCGCTTTCGGACTCGCCTTCGGAACGGTCGACGGTGAGCTCACCTTCGCAGCGGTCGATGACAACACGTCCTCGCTGGAAGTCTGGACCGTTAACTAACCGGTACAAAGGGAAAGCGAAACTGACGTTCTCCAGCTGTTCCGACCGCCTGGATTCTCCAATCCAGGTGGTCTCTTTTTGGGTCCGCTGACTGGTTGTTATGACTGAACCCTTCGTCGGCAAGCGCTTGTGTTCGAAACTGTTGAGGTCTTGCCGTGCCCCTCCTTGAGAGTTCTAGGACTCACTCGCTTCACCGTCGGCTTGAACATCCAGCACCAATAACCGTTACTGAAATACGCAACTAGATTTCGGCCTAATGTGGCTGTGCACTTACCGATGATGGGTCCGGCAGGATCGGGCTCTTGGTCGCACCTTTGGGCGGAGTGGTCCGACGCTCGCTCGTGACCTGGTAATCGGAGTACTCGATATCGAGCACGGCTCTACCTCCCAGCCGAACCTGAGTGACCGAATAGTTGTGGATAGGCAGCCAAAAGCCATCGATGCTCGCCCACTGGTATTGAATCGAAACGTTACTGACCCAGAAAGAAGGATTGGTTGCCGGACTGCCTTCCATGCGCGCTACCGCGAAATCCTGCGCATCCACCCAGATCTTGCCCTGATAAACGTATTTGTTTTTGCTCCGGGGCTTTACGTCGAGTACATAGAAGTCGCCTGCCGGAGTGTGCTGGGTGCTGTCCAAGCTGAACCTATAATTTGCCGGACTGATCTCCAGTTCTTTGCGGTTCCGCTCCTCCTGGGCGTCGCGCTCGGTTTGTAGCAGCTTCAGCAGAACCTGGCGGATCAGTAGCTTCGAACCGCTCTGGGACAGGATTCTGAACTCTTTCTGGTCCGGAGCGCGGTACGTGGCTTCTACCTGCATCTCGGCGTGGCCGCCGAAAACCCCATGATAATCCAACTGGTATTTCCGCTTGCAATGGTAGCCGTGCAATCTATCGGCACGGACCGCATTTGCCGTCATGAGCTTTTGAACGATGGCATCGGTTGAAAGACCTGCTTGTCCCGATGAGCTCGAACTCGCAAGCCCAACCCCGCAGAGCAACAGACAGAGTGTTGCCATCGAAAGTCTTCCGCGGCCGGAGGCGTCCCTTTGATTTCGCATTCTTGGAAGGATTCGGTAATAAAATGGCCGCGACAATATAAGCACACACTGGCCGGCGTTCCCCACGCGTGCGCAAAGAATGCGCCATTAGCCTACGCCTCAGCACCAGCAAAAAACACTATACATCGCGATAGAACGAAACTTCCGGGAACCTAAGAGAAGGTGATGGCACGCCGAATGTAGCGAGGCTTATCCCAGCTTCCCTAGTGATCATTCGGAGGATGCTGTCGTTGGTAGACAAGAAGGCGCATGTAACTGGCAGCCGTGCTTTCCCTTCAACCGTGGGGGAACGACGCCCCTATCTCGAGCGCAGACGGCTCGTTTCCGCGGTGCATTACCCATTCGCATGGGCAAGATGGACGCTCATCCGTAGGCGATGGTAAGCTTGCGGTCTCATTGTTCGCATGCGAGGCCAGCCGATATTCGCAAAGCGAGATTCGGCCAGCCCGACCGGATGACATTCGATGGTGTCCGTTTCGATTGATACGCCGAAAGCGGCAGCTGGCGCGCACCACGTCGCGCAGGCGGTGGTCGCCCCACTCACTCGCGCCGCAATCTTTCTGGTGGCGACGCTGAAACCGGGCCCCGCCCATCGCACAAGTATTCGGTCGTTCTGTGGAGACCTTCCCGCCTTGGCGCGCGCGGTGGATTTTCGCGACATTGAAGGGGGCTTGTCCTGCATCATGGGATTTGGTTCCGACGCGTGGGACCGAGTCTTTGGGACGCCGCGGCCGGCGAAGCTGCATCCTTTCCGGGAGATTCGTGCCGGGGCGCGTCATGCTCTCTCCACGCCGGGAGACTTGCTGTTCCACATTCGCGCGAAACGCATGGATCTATGCTTCGAGCTTGCCACGCAAATTATGGCACGTATCGGTGACGCCGTGTCGCCGGTAGACGAGGTGCAGGGATTCCGTTATTTCGACGACCGCGACCTCATTGGCTTTGTCGATGGCACTGAGAATCCGAGGGGAGAGGCGGTGGTCGAGGCTGCGCTGGTCGGCGAGGAAGACGCAGCGTTCGCCGGCGGAAGTTACGTCATCGTGCAGAAATATCTCCACGATCTTGACGCATGGAACGCACTGTCCACGGAAGCGCAGGAGCGCATCATCGGCCGCAAGAAGCTGTCTGACATCGAATTGGACGATTCCATCAAGCCAACCTCCGCGCACAATGCACTCACTACCATCGTCGAGGATGGGAAAGAGATCAAGATCCTGCGTGACAACATGCCCTTCGGGCGGCCCGCGCAGGGCGAATTTGGCACCTACTTCATTGGCTACAGCCGTTCGCCCAGTACGATTGAGCAAATGCTTGAGAACATGTTCATAGGCCGCCCGCCCGGCAATTACGACCGGCTACTCGATTTTAGCCGGGCTGTAACCGGAAACTTGTTTTTCGCGCCCTCGGCGACATTTCTGGACAACGTATCCGAAGACCAGCCTGCGGTTGCTGCGGCTTCCGCCGAGCCGGAAGTCGAAGCCGCTCCGCCCGCGCCGGGGAAGGATGGTTCGCTGGGTATTGGTTCCCTTAAAGGAGAGATCCCACATGAATAATCTGCATCGAGAGCTTGCCCCGATTTCCGATGCCGCGTGGGCACAGATCGAAGAAGAAACATCGCGCACGTTCAAACGCCACCTCGCGGGACGGCGCGTGGTCGACATGCATGGGCCGACGGGCCCAAGCCTGTCCGCCGTCGGCACCGGACATCTGGTGACGATTTCGGCCCCAAGCGACGGCGTGGTCGCCAGACAGCGCGAAGTAAAAGCGCTGGTCGAGCTACGGGTTCCGTTCGAGCTGGAGCGCCAGGCAATTGACGATGTGGAGCGTGGCGCGAACGACTCAGACTGGCAACCGGCGAAGGATGCGGCGCGCAAGCTCGCTTACGCCGAGGACGGCGCCATATTCGAAGGCTATGCCGCCGCTGGAATCGTGGGTATCCGGCCGGGAACCAGCAATCCGCCGATGGCGCTGCCTGATGATGTGCGAGAGTACCCGGGTACCATTGCCCAAGGCTTGAGCCGGTTGCGGCTCGTCGGCGTCAACGGCCCCTACTCGGTGCTGCTCGGCGCTGACGCCTACACCGCGCTGGCAGAAACTAGCGACCACGGATACCCGGTACTGGAACACGTCAAGCGGCTCGTCGACGGCAAAATCATCTGGGCTCCGGCCATTCGCGGCGCCTTTGTCGTGACCACCCGGGGCGGCGATTTCGACCTGCACATTGGCCAGGACGTCTCCATTGGCTATTTGAAGCACAGCGATGCCACTGTCGGCTTATATCTGCAAGAGACGCTCTCCTTCCTGATGCTCACAGCTGAGGCAGCCGTTGCGCTGGCTCCGCCTGCGAAGTCGCGGAAGGGTTAACCGCAGAGTGGTTCATGCCCAGCGTCTAGCAGGCGTGATCGCTTGATCTCCAGCTTCTTCCACGCGATAAGTGTGGAACCTGCAGCATGGCCGCATCAGAAGAAAATATTTTTTCGAAAGCCGCTCACGAGCCGTTGCCGATTCCGGTTATGCCAAAATCGTTCTTGGCCATGTGGTCAGCCACGCGGATCGCCTGCGCCGCGATGGTGAGTGCCGGGTTGACTGCCGCAGATGACGGAAAGAAGGAGGCATCCACCACGAACAGATTCTCGTGGTCGAAGGAGCGGCAAAACTCATTCAGAGCTGCGCTGCCGGGATCGCTGCCGAAGCGCACCGTCCCGCACTGATGGGAGACGGAAAGGCCTCCCATGTGTTTGGCGATATTCAGGCTGAAGCCGATCTGGCTCATCAGCAAGCGGGTTTTCTCAACCAGGCGCTTGTGCCCGACCATATTATTTTCCGTGTAGTGCAGCCGAATCGTTTCTCCTTGCAGGAGCACGCGATTCTCCGGGTCAGGCAGGTCCTCCGACATGATCCACCAATCCACGCTCCGCTCCGCCATCCTCTCGCCTAGGAATTTGGGAAGAAATTTCTGCTTCGCCGTAAGCATTCCGGTTTGCAGTTTGCCGAGACCTTGAATGTTGCCCATGGGATATTTAAAGTCACCGTCCCCGAAGTAGAAATCATTGATGCAAATGGTTTTTTGAAACTTGGTCTCGTTGATCTTCCAGCCGATGCTCATGAGAGCCGTGTTGTTATGCGCCATGTAGTTGCGCCCCACCACGCCAGAAGAGTTTGAAACGCCATTGCGAGCCTTGTCGCAAGCCGAGTGAAGCAACAGCACGGACGAATTGACGGCACTGGCAGAGAGCACGATTACTGGTGCAGTGATGCTTTCGATATGCCCGTCGCTCCGGTACTCCACGGCCTTCACACGGTGGCCATCGCGGGTGAGCAGCAACCGTGTTGCCAACGCATTTGTCTTGAGCGTCAACCTGCCGGATGCCAAAGCGGGCCTGACCGCCGCAACCTCAGCGTCGGTTTTGGCATGCACCTGGCAAGGGAATCCGTCACAGGTCTTGCAACGGACGCACGGTCCTCCCGGGTGACGTTGCACCGCAACCGGAAGCGGAAAGGGTTTGATGCCCCGATTCTTGAGAGCCGATGCCACCTGCTCGATCACGGGTTCGTGCTCGAGCGCGGGATAGGGATAGCGGGGGACATCGGATGGTTCGGTTGGATCAACGCCAGCCTGGCCATGGATTCCGTAGACTTGTTCCGCTAAGTCGTAATAGGGCGCGAGCTGACGATAGGTTATAGGCCACGCGGGCGAAACGCCTCCGGCATGCTCGAGTTCCTGGAAGTCCTTCTCGCGAAGTCGGAGCATGGCGGCCCCGAACATCTTGCTGCTGCCTCCCACGTAATAATAGGTGCCGGGGCGAAAAGCGACCCCATGTTTGTCGAGCCAGGTTTCGGTGGGGACATATCTCTGTTTGGCGAAAACGGCCTCGACGTCCCAGTTCTCGCGCTCCTGCGGCAAGTAATCTCCCCGCTCCAACATCGTAACCGTGAGACCGTATTGCACCAGGCGGTTGGCAAGCGTCCCCCCGCCGATGCCACTGCCGATGATGACTACGTCGGGAGAAGAAGGCATGGCGACCTCCAGGTCAATTTCCTCTTGAAAAAAGAACATTTTAGTAGCCCCTGCGTCAAGCTGACGGATTCGCGAACTACCAATCCAAGGTGAAAAACCTTCCGCCCGAAGCCTATGACCCAAACTCCACAAGTTTCCAACCTTGTCTCAAGGACTATCTCTTCCTGCTGTAGGCTTTGAGGATTCGGCGACCGTGACACAGGCGCAGCCATTCGTTGACTAGGCTATGCCGCGTCCGTAATATAAAGCGACCCGAGAGCTATTCCACCTCACGAATGATCGGCCAGACCATCTCGCACTACCGCATTGTTGAGAAGTTGGGAGGCGGCGGTATGGGAGTGGTTTACAAAGCCGAAGACCTGAGTCTGCACCGGTTTGTCGCGCTGAAGTTTCTGCCCGATGAGGTAGCCAGAGACCCCCAGACATTGATCCGATTTCAGCGGGAGGCGCAGGCATCTTCTGCGTTAAACCATCCCAACATCTGCACCATTTACGAAATCGGCCAGCACGAGACCCAGTCCTTCATTGCAATGGAGTTTCTGGACGGGAGCACGCTGAAGCACCGGATTACTCATCGTCCCCTTGAAGTGGGCCTGCTGCTGACACTAGCCATTGAGATTGCCGATGCTCTCGAAACGGCTCATGCACGGGGGATCGTTCACCGTGACATTAAGCCTGCAAACATCTTCGTCACCGAGCGCAATCACGCGAAGATTCTTGATTTCGGGCTAGCAAAAGTCATGGCAGAACGTGGCAAGTTCGCGGGAGCGGGAGACCCTACTGCTGGACCAACGGTGGGAGTCATACCCGAGCAACTGACTTCGCCGGGCTCTGCGCTCGGTACGGTAGCGTACATGAGCCCGGAACAAGCACTCGGCGAAGAGGTGGATGCGCGCACGGATGTGTTCTCGTTTGGCGTAGTGCTCTATGAAATGAGCACCGGCCAGCTGCCATTTGAAGGAAGTACTTCGGCAGCAATTTTCAATGCAATTCTTAACAAAGCGCCAACCGCGCCACTCATCTTAAACCCGAAGCTGCCGCCGGAACTGGAGCGAATTGTCAACAAGGCGTTGGAAAAGGATCGCGACTTGCGGTGTCAGAGCGCAGCCGAGGTGCGCTCTGATCTCAAGCGCCTGCAGCGCGACTGGCATCCATCCTCCTCACGGCAGGTGGCCGCAGCCGCGGACACCCATGCTTCCGTAACCACGGCCAAGCCGGCGGAGGGCAACTCAGGGATTATTTCCCCCGCCGGCAAGCGCACGAGTATTCCCTGGCTGGCCGGCGCAGCCTTAGTGGCGCTGGTCGCAGTTGCAATCGCCAGTTTCGTGGCCGGTCAACGAAGCTCCACAGCCCCGGTGCCGACGTTTCGCGAACTGAGCTTTCGCCGCGGATCTCTTCTGGCCGCCAGATTCGCTCCAGACCCGCGATCCGCGGTTTACAGTGCCAGTTGGGAGGGTGATCCCGAATCCGTTTTCATCAGTTCAGCGAATTCGACCGAATCCCGCGACCTCGGCTTACCGGAGACGGAGGTATTGGCAGTGTCGCCGGCAGGGCAGATGGCAGTGTTGCGTCACTTTAGTGTCAGCGCCAATCATTTCACGCATCGCGGTACGCTTGCCCAGGTTTCCATCGGTGCCGATGCGCCGCGCGACTTGCTCGACAATGTTGAAGGTGCGGATTGGGCTCCCGGCGGAGAAGCGGTGGCCGCAATCCACGTCGTGAATGGCCAAAGCCGGGTCGAGTATCCGATTGGCAAAGTGTTGTACGAAACCGCCGGCTGGGTCAGCCACCTGCACTTCTCCCCCAAGGGGGATCGCCTCGCATTTATCGACCATAATCTCCTGGGCGACGATGGGGGTAGGATCAGCGTGGTCGATCTTAAAGGTAAAAAATCCGACTTGACCGAACGTTGGGCCAGCGCCTTCGGAGCTGCGTGGTCACCTTCGGGGGACGAGATCTGGTTCACTGCCACCTCCACTGGCTTCAGCCGCTCCCTGCGCGGCGTCACATTGACGGGCAAGGTTCGGGAGCTGCTCAGCGCTCCCGGGACACTTACTCTGCATGACGTTGCCGCCGGCGGTCGAGCTTTGATTTCACGGGACGCCTTGCGCGCTGGCGCAATCGGGCTGGCGCCCGGGGAGAACAAGGAACGCGATCTCAGCTGGCAGGACTGGACGGTCCCAATCGACATCTCCGAAGACGGGAAGATGATCCTGTTCATCGAGGCAGGTGAGGCGGGCGGTGGCGAATACGCCGTGTTTAGTCGCGATACCAATGGTACGTCCGCAGTCCGTCTGGGACAGGGCTCCGGAGTAGCGTTATCACCCGACGGTAAGTGGGCTCTCGTCTTGCGGCAGAATATGTCCCCGCCCGACTTTGTACTTCTTCCGACTGGAGTAGGACAGCAGCAAGCGGTTTCAACCGGCAACGTGATTCCTTCTGGGGGTCAGTTCTTCGGCGACTCCAAGCGGCTGCTGTTTGCCGGTCACGAACCAGGGCATGCCCAGCGAGTGTATATTGCCACCCTGGGTGGTGGTCCGCCCCGCCCCATCACTCCCGAGGGATTTAGTTTAGGAACACACGCCCACTCTGTTTCACCCGATGGGAAACAAGTCGCCACGCTCACCAGCAACGGCGTTGCACTGGTTTCAGTAGATGGGGGTAGTCCGCAATTTGTTCCGGGCTCAGTACCGAACGACACACCCTTGCGTTGGGAAAAAAGTGGGAGCGCGCTGTTTATCGGACAGCGCGGTGAAACATCTTGTCCCGTCTGGCGTCTGGATCTGCAGACAGGCGCGAGAACTCCCTGGAAAACGGTCCGACCGTCTGACTTGGCGGGAGTGGTTGGTGTCGCGTGCCCTCGAATTGGGGCAGACGAAGAGCACTACGTTTTTGGATATGTGCGCAACCTCTCTGATTTGTTCCTCGTGGAGCACCTAAAGTAGACCAAGATCTGTTCCCTTACTGTGGTCCGAGCGCTAATCCGCCGCTCCCGCGTAGGTGACGCTCCGGCCACCGTAACGGCGCACTCGAATGTTGGCCTGTTCGGCGTGGGCCAAAAAGCCTTCCAGGACGCACAACCGCGAGCAGTACTCCCCAATCATGGCCGAGGCTTCATCGGTGAGCACCTTCTGGTACGTGCATGTCTTGATGAATTTGCCAACCCAAAGACCGCCCGTGTAGCGTGCAGCCTTACCGGTGGGCAGCGTGTGGTTGGTTCCGATCACTTTGTCGCCATAGGCCACATTGGTCCGCGGACCGAGAAACAGCGCTCCATAGTTCTTCATATTCTTGAAGAAGTATTCTGGATCGCGGGTCATTACCTGGACGTGCTCCGATGCGATGCGGTCCGCCTCGTGGACCATCTCCTCATCGGAGTCGCACACGATCACTTCGCCATAGTCGCGCCAGGAAACGGCAGCCAACTCAGCCGTCGGAAGGATCGACAGCAGGCGCTCAACCTCGGCGATGGTTTCGCGAGCAAGTTTCTCAGAGGTAGTAAGAAGGATGGCCGGTGTATTGAATCCGTGTTCAGCCTGGCCTAAAAGGTCGGTTGCACAGAGTTCGCCATCTACCGTTTCATCTGCAATAACCAGGGTCTCGGTGGGGCCAGCGATCAAGTCAATTCCGACGCGCCCGAATAGCTGGCGTTTAGCCTCGGCCACAAAGGCATTGCCCGGTCCTACGATCATGGAGACAGGAGCGATGTTCTGAGTGCCGAGCGCCATGGCGGCGATCGCCTGAACTCCGCCCATGCAGTAGATTTCGTCCGCGCCGCCGAGGTGCATGGCGGCAACCACGGCGGAGCTGGGCTTGCCATGATAAGGCGGCGAAGACGCAATCACGCGCGTTACGCCCGCCACCTTCGCGGTCACCACGCTCATGTGGGCGGAGGCCACCAGTGGATATTTTCCGCCCGGAACGTAGCAGCCAACGGAATCCACCGGCATGTTCTTGTGACCGAGAATCACTCCCGGAAGGGTCTCGACTTCGACGTCTTTCAGCGCCGAACGTTGTGCCTGGGCAAAGTTGCGTACCTGGGTTTGAGCAAACTTGATGTCATCGAGGTTCTGCCGGGAAAGCTCCGACAAACAGTCTCCGATCTCCCGCTCTGAAAGCCGGAACGCAGGCGGGTTCCATTTGTCGAACTTCTCCGAGATTTCGCGCAGAGCGGTTTCGCCACGGCTCTCGATGTCTTCAATAATGCCGGTGACGATGTCGCGGACCTTCTTGGCTTCAGCAGTTTTCTGCTCGGGCGTGCGGCCGGTCTTCAGATGATGTGGCATTGGGTCCTCCTGTATGTCGGTCCTTGACCCTGTTTTGAGAGGGCGTGGCTTCAGGCGTGCCGTAATTACCCGCAAAATCAAAACTCGGATTAATCCGCTGTGGCTCTAGCCAACAGCCGAGACCGGCTCCGTGAGTTCGCCGTCGCTGGTCGAGCACTGATGCTGTTCGGCGACGTAGCCGGCCTTGTAGTCTGCTTTCACCGCGTCCGATGCAGTCGGCAGCACCGGGAAGTCCCACCAGCCGACAACTTCCGAGGCAGCCACCGAAGCGTCGCGGGTGATCGGCACTTCAATCAGAGCCGGGGCGTTGGAATCGAGAGCGCGCTTGATGGTCGATCCAATTTCGTCTGTCGCCTGCACCTTGGCTGCGACCTCGAAGCCAAATGATTTTGCTAGCGCTACGAAGTCCACCGAGTACGGCTGACCGTTGCCGTTGTGCTGGTTGAATTCAGAGCCGATCTGCCGGCCCATAAGATAGTTCTGGCCATCGCGGATCGAGATATAACCTGAATTGTTGAGCACCAGAAACACGACCGGAATGTTGTACATTACACACATCGCGAGTTCCTGCACGCACATCATGAAATCGCCGTCGCCGATGATGCACACCACCGGCGCATCCGGCTTGGCAAGTTTCGCGCCTATGGCGGCAGGAAGGGCGAAACCCATCGAGGAAAATGATCCAGAAGTGATGTGGGTTCGCGGCTCATAAACCGGGAAGGCTTGCTTGGTGGTGCTCTGCGGATGGCCTGACCCTACGGTAACGATCCCATAACGCGGCAGCACCTTGCGCAGTTCGCGCAGCGTGCGCAGCATCGTGGTCGGAATGCCACTGTAGGAGCGACGACGCTCCAACTTCTTTTCCCACTCCTGCTTCAATCCTTCTACACCGCTCAGATAAAACGCTCTGGCCTCGCGGGCTCTGCGAGCCTGTTCGTCCGAGATTCCGGCCAGAATGTCGGCCAGCGCGAGCTTGCAATCGGCCACGATGCCAACCTCGGCCGCATAATTCTTGCCGATCTCACGCGGATCGATATCGACCTGAATGAGCTTCGCATCGGGAATTGAGAAGCTCACACCTTTGCGATAGGACGACGCCGACCAATCCGTGAAGCGACAACCGAGCGAGAACAGAACATCGGCGTTGGCCGCGGTGTGATTGCCGGGCAGCGATCCGGGCCAGCCGACCGTCCCTGCGCACATCGGATTGTCCTCCGCGATTGCTCCTTTGCCGTTCCAGGTAAACACCACTGGGATGCCGAGTTTCTCGACCAGCGAAGTGAGCTCGGGGGTAGCACTTGCCGTGATGGCTCCGCCGCCTACGACGATGCACGGCCGCTTAGCGGTGAGCAGAAGTTTGATAGCCGCTTCGATGGCTTCAGCATCGGCTCGCTGCTTACCGACCGGCAGGCGCTTGTCGAGTTCGGCAATTTCAATGTCCGTCGTCTCCACCTGGACATCAAGTGGCAGCTCCATATGCACCGGGCCGGGACGGCCTGTCACCATGGCATTCCAAGCGCGATGCATCACGAAAGGAATCTGATCGGCGCGGATCACATCGAAGGTGCGCTTGGTAACCGCAGCCGCGATGTGCGGAAAGTCGGGCGAGGCAACGCGGTCGAGCTCCTGCATGACGCCGTGTCCGCGCATGTGCGTGGCGGCGCTGCCCGTGATGAGCAAAAGCGCTGTCGAATCGCAGTGGGCAGTCGCGAGGCCGATGACGGTGTTGGTCGCGCCCGGGCCGATCGATGTGCAAGCCGCAATCGGCTGGCCCGTGACCCGATAATGCGCATCGGCGATGTGGACAGCATTCTGCTCGTGCATCACCTGGATGAAGGGTAGCTTGGAGACCGGATCGTTGAATGCGTCGATCATGCTCCAATTACCGTGCCCTGGCAGGCCGGTGACATAAGGAACTCCGTATGCCTTGAGAGCTTTTCCGATCAGCTGTCCCGCCGTGAGCCGCATATCCAACCTCCTCGTCCTATCTGTTATGCGCGCCATTTTACGCCCCGGCCGGGCAGGAAGCGAACCAACTAGCAAAGCGGCGAACACAAAGCGGCCGACGGTTAGGCCCGTGGCGATTCTTGATACTGCAGACCCGCATGCGCGCATGTCCGGTTGTATAATCCAGCCGGCCTTAGAAGCGGAGCTGAACATGAACCGACGCGCTTTTCTGTCGCAGTCCTCGCAGCTGCTGGCGATCGCAGGTTTGGCTCCGCACATGTTCGGCGAGAACCCCATGCCCGAAAACAACCAGCGTCGTTCTCTCTCCTTTTCGAATAACTGGATCGACAGCCTGCTCCTAAGCACTGTCCGTGACATGGAAGTTGAGGATGCGATTGTGGTGAACCTTTCCACCACCGCGTTGCATTATCGTGCCGGAGGTGAGCACGAGATTATCCTGCCATGGAAATCGTCGATGCTGCGGCGTTGCACGATTGAGAATGCAGAATCAGCGGCGCTGCTTCACGTTCGTCAACGCACCAATCTGGGCGCCGTGGCGCTGGCTTGGGAGTGGTACGGCCACCGCAACGAACAGTTTCCGCGTGGAACTCCGCTATATATTTCCTCTCAGGACGACATCGGACAAATAGAACTCGATCCGATCACAGCTTTCGGTCATACGGTTGCAGGTCCATCTTCGCCGCGGCGATATCAACTCAAGCTGAACCTCTGGTATACGCCCGAGGAAACCGATTGCGGAATTCACACCGGGCACCAGTTTCTGGAAGTGCACACGCAAATTCTTGGCGCCGGTCACATGCAGAAGTTTCGGGAGAATAATGCGGGCACACTCTATGAAGATGTCCTGATGCCGGCCGGGTTCACGCACGACCCGTTCTTCACCGTCGCGCAGGACCGCAGCTTCAGTTATCCGTGGCACCGCTATTATGCGGACACGGACTGCATCTGGATGGCGATCGAGCTGCATCCAGCAGGAACTCCCTCCTGACAGAAGAGGATGGCCGGGTTCTTGTATGCCGAAGAATGAGAGCCGCCTCCATTTGCGGTGTGACGATTCAATTGGCGAACAGATCGCTGCGAGAAATTCCCAGCTTTTGCATCTTGGAGTTCAGCGTCGTTCGCTTCATGCCGAGCCTTAAGGCCGCCGTCGCGACCACGCCATTGGCCTCCCGCAGGGCGCCCAGGATGAGTTCCCTTTCCGACGCCTGCAAGGTTTGCGGCGGTTTGCGCTCGGGACGCGGCGCCGGTGCTCCCAACGCTCCTGGAGGAACATTCAGGACCGGCCCCGGCGACAAGATGACCGCTCTCTCAATGATATTGCCTAACTCTCGAACATTCCCCGACCATTGCCGATGACAGAGCGCGCGCATGGTTTCGCCAGGAATTCGTTCGATGTGGCGTCCCATGCGTTGCGCATGCTTATTGACGAAATAGTGCACCAGTAAAGGAATATCGCCCGCCCGATCGCGCAGAGGAGGCACGCAAACCGGGAAAACGTTGAGCCGGTAAAAAAGATCTTGCCGGAAAGTGTGTTCCGCAACCATCTGTTCCAGATTGCGGTTGGTCGCCACCACCAGCCGAACATCGACGTGGATGGTGCGAGTGGCTCCCAGCCGCTCAAACTCCTGCTCCTGGAGCGCGCGCAGCAGTTTCGGCTGGAGTTCCAGTGGAATGTCGCCAACCTCATCCAGAAATAAGGTCCCCTTATTGGCCAGTTCCAGCCGCCCAATCTTCTGCGCAATGGCACCTGTGAATGCTCCCTTTTCGTGGCCGAAGAGTTCGCTTTCCAGCAAGCCGGTGGGGATGGCCGCGCAATTCAATTTCACCAGCGTGCGATCCCGGCGCCGGCTGAGATCGTGAATGGCACGCGCAATCAGTTCTTTTCCAGTACCAGTTTCTCCCAGGATCAAGACGGTCGAATCGGTCCCGGCTACGGTCCGCACATGGTCTAACACCTGTTTGAGCGCCGGGCTTTCTCCCACGATTTCGTCAAAGTTGTATTCACTGCGGATTTCATCTTCGAGATAGCTTTTTTCCTCCGCCAGCTTGTCTTTCAGTTCCGCGATCTGGCGAAAAGCCAAGGCGTTGTCTACTGCGATAGCCACTTGGTTGGCAACTTGGCTGAGAAGATCCACATCGGCCTCGGTAAACCTAGACTCTTGCAGGCTGCACACGTTCAGGGTTCCCAACGTGCTCTCCCGCCCCACCAGCGGCAGCCAGCATCCCGAACGAATGCCATCCCTGATCAGCATTTCGGCAATTTCCGACGGGAAAGTTTGAGCATCCAGCCGATCGACGAGCAAAGGCTTCCCGGTGGAGAAGGCTTCCCCTGCCGGCGAATCCTTCACGGGGAAAACCAGTTCTTGCCGGATCTCACTAGGTCTTTCGGGAAAATCGACGGCATGAACGTTGAGCTGTTTGGTCAGCGGATCGTATAAACAGAGGCTTGAGTAGTCGTGCTGTAGCAGGCGTCGAATGCAGCCCGAAACTTGCGCAAGCAGCTCTCGCAAATCAAGCTTTCGAACCAAAGTGTTATTGATCTCGAGCAGTAACCGAAAGCGTTCCTGTTCCCGAATCACGCGATCATGGTCGGTCCCAACGAACTTCTGATCCAAATCGGTCATTTGGCGATGAGCGACCCTCAATTTTACGCCGTTCTCGTGGCTCATCGTCACTTTGACGATCTGGCTGTGGATCTAGTACGCCCACTTCAACAAGGTCGCCCCGCTGGTAAAACCCGCTCCCACGGACGCGATCAGCAGCATGTCACCCTTCTTGAGCTTGCCCTCATCCAACGCCGTTTGCATGGCTAGGGGGACTGTGCCGGCCGTCGTGTTGCCGTAGCGGTCGATATTAATAATGACTTTTTCCAGCGGCATCTTTAGACGCTCTGCCGTCGCCGTAATGATTCGGCGGTTGGCTTGGTGTGCGATGAAGCAATCGACATCGGCTGCGGTTAGATTATTTTTCTCCAGCACGCGCTCAGTGATGTCTGCCATTTTCGTCACTGCATACTTGAAGACATTGCGCCCATCTTGATGAATGTAATGCATTTTTTGATCGACAGTTTCGTGGCTTGCGGGATGGAGACTGCCCCCTCCCGGCTTGTAGAGATACTGCCCGCCAATGCCTTCGATTTGATGGACGAAATCGATAAGCCCAAGGTCTTCGCCCTCCACGCCCGGTTCCAACAGAACTGCGCCGGCCCCGTCCCCGAAAATAATGCAAGTGGCGCGATCGGTGAAGTCCGTCATGGACGAATTCACATCGGAACCGATCACCAGCACCTTGCGATGCGCGCCACTCTCAATCAGCTTCGCTCCAGCCGTCAGAGCATAGACAAAGCCGGAGCAACCGGCTGAAACGTCGTAACCCCAGGCATTGGGAATGCCGCACTTGTACTGCACCAGGCAAGCGGTCGAGGGATAGGCCATGTCGGCAGTGACCGTGCCGACGATGATTGCTTCCACGTCAGTGAGATCCACATGGAAGCGCTTCACCATGTCTTTGATGGCCTCCACCGCGAGGTCGCTGGCCGCTACGCCTGGTTCGACCAGATGACGTTCGTGGATTCCGGTGCGCTCGAGGATCCACTCGGTCGTCGTGTCTACCATTTTTTCAAGTTCCTTATTGGTCAGGACTCGCGGAGGAACATAAGTACCAAGGGCAGTGATTTTAGCGCGCTTCGTGACATTCAAGTGATCGGGCTCCTATGGTCGCAAAGCATTAAAAGAACTCGCGATTCTCATGCAGCATGAGTCGCCGCGATATAAACAACATACGCCGTTCGTGCCGGGGGGGTGCCCGGAAGCGTCCCGATTGGTCGGAATCTTGGGAGTCGAACCCATACGGGAGGAATTGGTTTCCTGCTCGCCCGGGCACTTTACCCGCTGCTGATTCCGGTATTTGCGCAAGGCACCCTCGCAGACGGCACTCACTCTGCCTCTTCTTTTGGATGCTTAAGCACTCACGCTTCCAAACAGAGGATCTTGACCAGACCGAACTTCATTGAGCAGGCAACAGAAAAAGGCCATTGCGGCGCATGACTCTGACGAGAATCCGTCACTTTGACATGACCGTAGGCGCGCCATTTCTCCGTTTCGTCATGCCCCACTTCGCGCCGTTAAGCAATATCTAAAGCTAACAATAAGATACGTCGATCAGAGATTCGTGGGTTTGGTTTGCAAACTGCACCCTTATGAAAGTACAAAGGGCCCCGCACATAGGGAGGTTCTTATGGCAAGTTTGTTTTCGGCGCTTGATTATCTTTTTGGCTGTCATCATGGCAATCTGAGCCGGGTTTTCACAATTGGGGGCAAAACCTATCGAGTTTGCTGCGGCTGCGGTGCGAAGTTTGACTACTCCCTAGCGGAGATGTCGACTGGCCGACGTCTGGCTCTGACCCCCGCATTCAAATGGCTCCGCATCACCTAGGGTGAGGAGGTACGATGTTGCGAATCACCGTAGAAGAGAAGAATGATCGGATCAGCTTCCGGCTGGAAGGCAAGTTGATCGGCAGCTGGGTGCAGGAGCTTGAACGCTGTTGGATTTCGATTCGGAAATACGATTCAGCGAACCAGCTCTTCGTGGATCTGAGCAGCGTGAGCTTCGTCGATGATAAGGGGAAGGCCTTGCTCACACGAATGGTCGCGCAGGGTGCGAAGCTGGTAGCCAAGGGTCTACTGATGACCTCGCTGGCAAAGGAAATCGCAGGTCGATCAACTGCACCGGTAACAGAAAAGGCAAACACCGCGAGGTAAGCTAATCCAGGAGGAGGTCTCATGTCATCGCAAATGGTGCCGGCGGCTGTCGGCATTCATCAGGTCCTCGTCGCCGTCGATTTCTCCGAGACCTCCGAGAAGGCTCTCCACCACGCCGTCGCCATCGCTCGCAGTTATGGCGCCAGATTTTACCTAACCCATGTGGTTTCCGCGCTGGGTTTCACGCTTTCTGGAGGAGACACGATTGCCATGGCAACCGAGGCAGCCAAGCGCGATCTCTCCAGCTTGGAAGAAAGCCTGGTGGCGGCAGGCACACTGAGCGGCGTGCAACACGAGACCGAGGTCTGCCACGGCGAAGTGTGGAAGGAACTCGATCGGGTGGTTCGGGAAAAAAATGTGGACATGCTGGTGGTCGGCACTCGCGGTCGAACCGGGCTGGGTAAAGTTGCCTTTGGTTCCGTGGCCGAAGCCATCTTCCGCCACTCGTCCTGCCCCGTCCTGACGGTGGGTCCATGTGCCCCTTCCGATCCTCCCCCGAATGCAAGAGTGCAGCACATTCTTTATCCCACAGACCTTTCCGAGGAGTCCGCGGGAGCCGCGGGCTACGCCGAGTCACTGGCCCGGCAGCATGGAGCTCGCCTGACCATCGTCCACGTTGCTGAACGCCCTGGCGACGCGGCCGCCGAAGAACGCGAGCGTGGATTTGAAGCCAACTTCCGCAGGCATGCACCCGGCCATCTTCCTCACGACTGGACCTTCCGTACGCAACTCGGGCCGATCGATGAAACCATTCTCGAACTGGCGGAGGAAGGACGCGTCGGCCTAATCATTCTCGGTTTACGCCCTCAACCTTCTTTGCGGCATCCCCACGGCTGGCCCCATGCTTACAAGATTGCATGCCAGGCTTGCTGCCCTGTCTTGACCGTGCGCGGTGACACGGCATTCAGGCCATAGCGGGTTTCGCTCAGTAAAAATATTCTCTCCAGCTTTCACAAAACATTTCTCTCTCCCGCAAAACTCCGCTATTCTCTAGCCGGGATGAACACGCTGCCTCTTTCCGAGCTTCTGGGCGCGACGGTCTATGACCCGTCTGGCACGCCAACCGGCCGCGTGCGCGAAGTCACGCTGGCCCCGCAGGAAGACCGCACTCGCGTCGCCTCGCTTATCGTTAAGACCAAATCGGGCAGCCGCGTTCTTCCCTTCTCCGCTATCTCGGCCATCGACGCCAATATTCACGCTTCCACTAACCCCACGGACTGGCCCGCTGCCAACGGTTCCGAAGGATTATTCCTCCTCGAGCGGGATCTACTCGATCAGCAGGTCATCGACATCAATGGGCGGAAAGTCGTTCGCGTCAACGACGTTGAACTGCAGATCGACTCCGTCACCGAGGCTGGACGCCCTCACACCACCATGCGAGTGACCTCCGTCGACATCGGCGCCCGTGGAGCTGTACGCCGGCTTCTACGCGGCCTGGCACCTCGCGCTGCCCTGCAACTCCTGCTCCAGAGAATTCCTCCGCGCACTATTCCCTGGACTTTCGTCGATCTCATCGAAACCGACCCAGCCCGCCGCATCAAGTTGAAGATTTCGCATGAAGGCCTGGCCAAGCTCCATCCCGCCGACATCGCCGATATCGTCGAAGATCTCGCACCCGACGAGCGCGAAGCCGTCTTCCGCACGCTCGACGAAGATGTCGCAGCCGAGACCCTGGAAGAAGTTGAGCCAAATATTCAGAAGTCGATCGTCGAATCTCTCGACTCCGAGCGCGCCGCCGAGATCGTCGAGGAGATGGATCCCGACGCCGCCGCCGACCTCCTCGCCGATCTCTCGCAGGATCAGACCGAACAAATCCTGGTCGAGATGGAGCCCGAGGCGAGCCAGGAAGTGGTTGAGCTTCTCGAACACCGTGAAGAGACGGCCGCCGGCCGCATGACCACCGAGTTCCTCGCGCTGCCAGTAACGGCCACCGTCGAGAATGCCATCGGCGTGCTCCGCGAATTTGAAGGCGGCGTGGAAACCGTCGGTACCATCTATCTTGTCGACTCCAAGGGAACCCTCGCCGGCGCCGTGCCGCTCGCTAAACTGGTACTCGCCCAGCCGGGCACGCCGCTCCTCTCTCTCACCTCCGAGCCTCTCATTTCCACCCACGAAACCACCAGCGACAACGAAGTCGCCGAGCTCTTCGACAAATACAATCTCGTCACCCTTCCCGTCATCGACGAACACAATAAATTAGTCGGCGTCATCACCTCCGACGACGTAATCACCATGCTACGTTCCAAACTCTGATGTACCCTGTCCCTCTTTGCCCTCCGTGGTTAAGTCTTCGTTGCAACCCGCTATAATCGTTCGTTCCCAGGAGAGCCTCCTTGCCTTTCGATGACCTTCGCCAATGGATCGCCGCCCTCGACCGCGCCGGCGAACTCAAACGCATCCAAACCGAGGTCGACCCCGTTCTGGAAATCGCCGAAATAACCGACCGCGTCAGCAAATCGAAAACCGGAAAACCCGGAGGACCCGCTCTTCTTTTTCAAAACGTAAAAAACCATCCCGGCTCCCAAGTTCTCATCAACCAGTTCGGCTCCGAAACTCGCATGAAGCTGGCCCTCGGCGTGAATTCTTTCGACGAATTTGCCGACCGCATCCGCGTTTTCATGGACTTCAAATCTCCGCAAGGCTTTCTCGACAAACTCAAAATGCTCCCGCTCCTCACCGAAGCCGGAAAATTTTTCCCCAAGACCGTTCCCACCGGCCCCTGCAAAGAAGTCATCAAGCGCGACAACTTCTCTATCCTCGAGTTCCCTATCCTGCAATGCTGGCCGCAAGATGCCGGACGCTTCATCACTCTCCCCTGCGTTGTCACCCGCGACCCCAACTCCGGCAAACGCAACGTCGGAATGTATCGCCTCCAGGTCTACGACGCGACCACAACCGGGGCGCATTGGCAGAGGCAGAAGGTGGCTGCCGAGCATGTGCGTCAGCGCATGCGAGGAGCGGTTGAGAACAAGTCGGCTGCCGTTGACCTTATGGCCCGCACTTCTGGCGGGCAGGTGCTCTCCGAGGCCAATCATCCCTCAGGCAAGATAGAAGTCGCGGTCGCGATCGGTACCGATCCTGCCGTGGCCTTTTCCGCGATCGTGCCCGCTCCACCCGACGTCGAAGAATACTTGATCGCCGGATTCCTCCGCGCCGCCCCCGTCGAACTGGTCAAGTGCGAGGCTGTGGACCTCGAGGTTCCCGCCACCAGCGAAATCGTCCTCGAGGGCTACGTCAATCTCGACGAACTCCGCACCGAAGGACCCTTCGGCGATCACACCGGCTTCTACTCTCTCGCTGATCTCTATCCTGTCTTCCACGTCACCTGTATAACGCACCGGAAAGATCCCATCTACGCCACCACCATCGTGGGCAAGCCGCCCATGGAAGACGCCTACATGGGCAAAGCCGTCGAGCGCGTCTTTCTGCCGTTGATGCGTCTCACCATCCCTGAATTGATCGACATCAATTTACCCATCGAAGGCGTCTTCCACAACTTGATGATCGTCTCCATCCGCAAGTCCTATCCCGGTCAGGCTCGCAAAGTGATGAACGCCATCTGGTCGCTTGGCCAGGCCATGTTCACCAAGGTCATCATCGTGGTCGACGAAGATGTAAACGTGCAGGATCTCGCCGACGTCACTCTGAAGGTTCTCAACCACATCGATCCCGAGCGCGATATCCAGTTCACTCTCGGGCCCGTCGACTCGCTCGACCACGCATCCCGCCTCGCCAACTATGGCTCCAAGATGGGCATCGACGCCACCCGCAAATGGCCCACCGAAGGATTTGCGCGGCCCTGGCCCGACGAAATTATCATGGACTCGAAAACCAAGTCACTCGTCGACGCGAAATGGAAAGCGTTGGCCAAGGAGTTGGGGATCGAGTAGCACAGGTGGGATCGGATCTCGTCGCCGCCGATCCTTATTTCGATATACAATCCTCTGCGTTCGGCGGGCTGTCGAAAACCACACTTAATTTTTGGAGGGACACCCTGGCAACCAAGGTCGTTCAATCCCCTTACGCCCCATCCCCCGCCGCCCCAGGACGCCGCTACGACCATCTCTTTTTTTCGGGCATGGCGTTGCTGATTCTCCTCACTGTTTTTTTCGGCTTTGCTCAGTCTTATTACCTTGCGGGTGTTTTCCAGGCTCCGCTCCCCAATCGACTGGTGCACATTCACGGCGCGGTCTTCACCTGCTGGATTCTTCTTCTCATCACGCAGACGCTGCTGGTCTCGGTACATCGCGTGGACATTCACCGCCGCCTCGGCCTCGTCGGCTTTGGCTTGGTCTGTATTATGCCCGTGGTCGCGATTCTCGCAGCCATCGACTCCATGGTCCGTCATGCCAGCCGGCCCAATGCTCTCTCGTTCTTTGCCGTACCCACGTTCGACATTTTGGCTTTCCTCCCTTTGATTTTTTTTGCTTGGAAGTACCGTTCCAACGCGGCTACCCACAAGCACCTGATCCTCCTGGCTACGATCGCCATTCTCGACGCCGCCGTTGTGCGCTGGCCCATCCACGCTTCCTGGTGGGGTCTGCACCCCGCGGAGTGGATGACAGATGCGTTCCTCCTACCACTATTCGCCTATGATCTTTTCTCGATTCGCAAGATCCATCCCGCCACACTCTGGGGTAGCCTCTTGTTCCTCGTTCTCCAGCACGTCCGCGGCGCGATTGGGCACAGCGATGCCTGGCTTACTCTCGCCGCATGGATCCAGCACACCGCCCGCTGACCCGCCAAGCGTGCGTATCTTTGCTTATGCAATGCCCGCAAAGTAGAGTTTACGGGCGCAAATCCGGAAGGCTAGTCACGGTTCCTGGATTTCTTGGCTTTCAAGCTGATCGCCACCTTGATCACTGCTCCATCCACAGGATCAATCTGAAATACTGCCTTAGCGGTGTAACCTGCGCTGTTCAGCCGGTAGGTGAAAACGCTATACCACTGAAAGATGTTGGTGTCATACGGTGCACCGTACTTGGCCTGTAGCTGCGCTGCGGTGTAGCTGCGGTCGGCAAGCTGCAGAACGAGGTAGGCGTCTTGGCGGTTTTCGCTTTTGAGCGCCGCAATTTCGGAGAAAGGAAAAGACTGGCCTTCCAATGGGTAATCCACGCTTGCCGTTTTGTGCCGATGGACCATCCCTTCCCGCACGATCTCGTCAATCCTTTTGTTCACTTCCCCCTGCAAGGTAAACCCCTCGCGCTCCGCGGCGCACCGGCCCTTATCCGGCATGCACTCCCCCCGAATTTCGTTCGCGACAAAGACGCGAAGCACCTTGGAGTTCTCCAGCACCGCCTTTATGCCTTGCTCGTCGGGCAGAGCCGAGGCTGCGAAGAGATAGGGAACCATCTGGCGCCAGTCGAAGTCTTCGGCGGAGAACCGTGCCTGCGGACCTGTGTCCGGCTTGTTGCCGCCGTCCGATGCGCTCGACAACGACGTCATGAAAACGGGGAGCAACAACAGCGTGGCCAACAGAATGGAGGGCTTCATTTTGGTGAGCCAGGCTGCGATCATAGAGGAAGCGACCGAAAACAGCCAGACCAGTCGCCATTTCGCTAAGGCCAGCGCCCACCGATGAAGGTGAAAACACGGTTCTGCCGAGTGGCGGAAAAACTGAAAATTTACGAGTGAACTTTTGGCGATTTTGAGCTAACTGTTGTCAGGCCGCCGGACAGACCTTTGCGTCTTGAAGACGCTATTTTAGTTTTACGAAGAGCAAAACGTAGATCGACCACACTCCAACGGTCATCGGAAACTGCACCAGGGCTGCATCGCGCAAAGCGCCTCCTCTGGGCAGCGTGTAGGTGAGGAACATCATCGCCAGGGCCGTTAGCACACCAAGGATCAGCTTGCTTTTCCAACTCATGAGTGTCTGACCTCACTTTCCCTTTGCTCGGACTTGTCTTCCCGCAGGCGGGGAGTATACGCCCGGGAAGCGACCGGAACAAGTGCCAGCCGATCTTTGTTTTAGGGTTTTAGGGACTGGCAGATTGGTGTCTGGCGGTGACCAGCAAACACGCCCCGCTCGGAGACGCCTCAATTCCACCGCTTTCGGTATACTGGAAAGGTATGCTGGTTCTGAGAAACATCGCTGCCATCGCCAAAGGCATGAGCATTACCTTCATGGAGATGTTCCAGCCCACGACGGTAGAAAACTATCCTGACGGCAAAGGTCCGCTGCGCGGCGCTCGCATCGAAGCGCGCTTCCGTGGCGCACACGTGCTGCAGCGCGATGAAAACGGGCTGGAAAAATGCGTCGCCTGCTTCCTTTGCGCCGCCAATTGTCCCTCGAACTGCATCTATATCGAAGCCGCCGACAATACCGACGAACACCGCGTAAGTGGCGCGGAGCGCTACGCCAAGGTTTATAACATCGATTACAACCGATGTATTTTTTGTGGCTATTGCGTGGAAGCTTGTCCGACGGATGCGATAACGCACGGCCACGGTTTTGAGCTGGCGACGTTCAATGCCAGCAATCTGGTTTACCGCAAGGAGCAAATGCTGGCCCCCCGGCCAGCACACATGGGAGCGAACGTTGTGTTCAATCAGGCCGACGTGGATGGTGGCGCTCCCAAGGAGATGGTTGCGGGGAGTTAGAGTTTCCAATCTCGAATCCATCACGCCGGTCCTTGGGGGCCGGCGTTTGTATATTGCGAGTCCCGCGTGACAAGGAGCGAGTGCAAGTTTAAGAAAAAGTCTATGGCTGATTTCTTACAGAGGGTGAAAGAGCGCGTCGTTGTCTATGACGGCGCGATGGGGACGAACATTCAGACGCGCAATCCTACCCTGGACGATTACTGGGGCAAAGAGAATTGCAGCGAAGTGCTGGTGCTGAGCCGTCCCGACATTATTCGGGAGATTCACGCCGACTTTTTCAAAGTCGGCTGCGACATCGTCGAGACCAATACGTTTGGCGGATCGCGCATCGTGCTGGGCGAGTTTGAACTGGTGGAACGAGTACGCGAGATCAATGTGAAAGCCGCACAACTGGCTCGGGAAGTGGCGCAGCAATTCTCGACTAAGGATCAGCCGCGGTTCGTGGCGGGATCGATGGGACCGACCACCAAGCTGCCGTCGCTGGGACACATTAGCTTCGATGTGATGGCGGCGGCATATGAAGAGCAAGCCGCAGCGCTGATCGAGGGCGGAGTGGATGTGCTGCTGATCGAGACTTGCCAGGATCTGTTGCAGGCGAAGATTGCAGCCATCGGCGTGCTGGATGCAATGCGGAAGGCGGGCAAGCGATTGCCGGTCGCGGTGCAAGTCACGCTGCAAGAAACCGGGACGATGTTGTTGGGCACAGAGATTGGCGCGGCGCTGACGGCGCTGGAGCCGTTCGATGTCGACATCCTCGGACTGAACTGCGCGACCGGACCGAAGGAGATGAACGATGCGGTGCGCTACCTGGCGCTGAATTCGACGAAGGAAATATCGATTCTTCCGAATGCCGGGCTTCCGCACAACGAAGGCGGACACGCCGTCTACAAACTGACGCCGGAGGAACTGGCCGAATATCACAAACACTTTGTCCAGGACTACGGTGTGCGCATTGTGGGCGGATGCTGCGGAACCACTCCCGGCCACCTGAAAGCCGTGGTAGACGCGGTTTCTGGCGTAGACCCAGCAAAACGCGAGGTAAAACGGGTGGGCGCGGCCTCGAGCGCGTACACTTCCGTTTCCCTCGATCTTGAGCCCAAACCGTTGATCGTCGCCGAAGAAATGAATACGACAACGCGGGTGGAGCATTTCCGGAGTTTGGTACGGGGGAAGAAGTACGACGACATTCTGGCGCTGGCGAAGAAATTGGTGAACGACGGATCGCACATGCTCGACCTCTGTTGCGCAATCGTGGGCGAAGATGAGAAAGGTTACATCACGTCCATTTTGGAAAGGATTGCGACGCGGGTTCCGGCGCCGATTCTGGTGGATTCGACCGAGGCGGATGTGGTGGAAGAGGCGCTGAAGCGGATTCCCGGGCGGGCGATTATCAACTCGATCAATCTGGAGGATGGGGAGAAGCGGACGTCGCTGGTGCTGCCGATGGCGAAGCGGTATGGCGCGGCGGTGATTGCCTTGACCATCGATGAAGATGGAATGGCACTGACGGCAGAGAAGAAGGCGGCGATCGCGCACCGGATTTTTGACTTGGCGACGAAGAAGTATGGGCTGGACGGGACGGATCTGATTTTCGACGCGCTGACGTTGCCGATTTCGACGGGGCAGGACGAGTACCGCAGCGCGGGAATCGAAACTTTGAAGGCGGTCGAGCGGATCAAGAAAGAATTGCCCAATGTGAAGACGATTCTCGGCGTGAGCAATATTTCATTTGGACTGGATGCGTATCCGCGACGGGTTTTGAATTCGGTGTTCATGCACGAGGCGGTGGATCACGGGCTGGATATGGCTATCGTGAACTACACGAAGATTTATCCACTGTACAAGATTCCGCAGGAAGAAGTGGATCTGGCACGGAAGCTGATTTTCCGTGACGAGTCGGATGGCGATCCCTTGCAGAAATACATGAATCACTTTGCCGGGCTGAAGGGAAAGCCGGCGGCCTCGACCACTGCGCATGTAGATACGTTGTCGGTGGAAGACAAGCTGAAGTTCGCCATCATCAACGGCGAGAAATCGGTGGGTGAGGGAGCGACTAAGAAATCGCTGGAGCAGTTACTGGAAGAGGCGCTTGGCTCTTACTCCGCGTTGGAGCTGATCAATACAGTGCTGCTCGATGGGATGAAGACAGTCGGCGATCTGTTTGGTGCGCGCAAGATGCAGTTGCCTTCCGTGCTGGATTCGGCGGGAGTGATGAAGCAGGCTGTGGCTTATCTCGAGCCCAGGATGGAGAAAAAGGTCGGCGGATCGCAGAAAGGAACGATCGTCCTCGCAACCGTAAAGGGGGATGTCCACGATATTGGAAAGAATCTGGTGGACATTATTTTGTCGAACAACGGATTCAAGGTGGTGAACCTGGGAATCAAGCAGCCCGGGGACAAGATTATCAGCGCGGCGCAGGAGCATGGGGCGGATGCGATCGGGTTGAGTGGGCTGCTGGTGAAATCGACGCTGGAGATGAAGTACGTGATCCAGGATTTGCAGCGGCAGAAGCTGGAGTTTCCGGTGATTTGCGGCGGCGCGGCTTTGACGCGGAAGTATGTGGAAGACGATCTGCGGCGAGAGTATGCGAACGCGGTGTTTTACGCCGAGGACGCGTTTGCCGGGCTGCATGTGATGGAAGATCTGGTGACGGAAGATGGCGCGCGGGAGGCGCGACTGCAGGATGGGCGAACGGTGAAGGAATACGCGAAGGCCGCAGCGGTGGATGAGGAAACCGGTCCGGTGTTTTCGGAGCGGAGCGCGGTGGTGATGGATGCGCCTAATATTCCGGAACCTCCGTTCTGGGGAGTCCGGGTGAAGCGCTACGATGTGCGGGAGGTGTTTCCCTACATCAACGAAACTGCGCTTTTCAAGAATCAGTGGCAGTTGAAGACGGCGTCGCAGGCAGATTACGTGCGACTGGTGGAGGAGAAGTTCCGGCCGATCAAGAAGAAGATCGAAGAGGAAGTGGCAGAATCCGGATTGTTCGATCCGAAAGTAGTGTACGGGTATTTTCCTTGCCAGAGCGATGGGAACGATTTGGTGGTGTATGAAGTACCGAGCACCGAGCACCGAGCACCGAGCGGGGACGCTGCGGGTAAAACAGCAGGTTCCTCGACTTCGCTCGGCATGACAAAGCCTGGGCAGGGAACAAAAGAGTTACTGAGATTCACTTTTCCGAGGCAGAGGGAGGGTAGGCGGTTGTGTATTTCGGATTTCTTTGCCGCAAAATCTGGGAAAATGGATGTGATCGGATTTTCGCTGGTGACAATCGGGGCGAAGGCATCGCTGGAGACGCAGCGGTTGTTTGAAGGCGGAGAGTATACGAAATACTTGTATCTGCACGGGCTCAGTGTGGAGACGGCGGAGGCGCTGGCCGAACTGCATCATAAGAAGATGCGCGAGGAGTTGGGGATTGCGGGCGAGGATGCGGCGGCCATTCGTGATTTGTTTCATCAGAAATACCGTGGGTCGAGATATTCGTTTGGGTATCCGGCGTGCCCCAATCTGGAGGATCAGACAAAGTTATTCGTGCTGCTGAAGCCGGAAGAGAATGTTGGAGTGCGTCTGACTTCGGGATTCTTGCTGGAGCCAGAGCAGAGTACCTCGGCGCTGGTGGTGCATCATCCGGGGGCGAAGTATTTCGTGGTGTGACGAAGCGATTCTCACCACGGAGGCACAGAGAAGACAACACAAATATCTTGAACGTGGGACGCTCTATGAGCGTCCGTCTTCGTTTGCCAACCTGCGACAAGAGAAATGCATCTTTGTTGCATGATTCGCAAACTGCAGTATCGTTTGTATTCCCGCAAGAAAGACGCGAAGACTGGGAAGCGGAAGAACCTTGGGACCTTTTCTTCGCTCGCAGCGGCCAAGAAACATGAGCGCGCGGTGCAGTATTTCAAGCGCGCATGAGCCGTGAATGACAGTAGGGATCTTCGACTGCGCAGCATTGTCCTTAGGAAAATCATGCTTCGCTCAGGATGACATCGCAGGTTGTATCGACATCAGAAAGTTGCTGCGAGGCGGAGTGCGTAGCTTCGGGGCGGACCGATGGCGTTGCCGGAGAAGAGACCCCCGAAGTCGATCACGTTCAGGCGGTTATTGAGGTTTTCGACGTCGGCTTGCAGACGAAGGGAACGTTGTTCTTTTTTGTAGAAGTCGGCTCCGGCGGATAGGTCGAGAGATAGAGTGGGCTTGATGCGACCGTCAGCAAAGTTGATGCGGTCGACCACCTGCTGGCCGTAGTCAATCAGGGCTTGCTCATGGGTTCCGGTGAATTCAAAGGGCAGGCCGCTGCCGTACTCAAAGCCACTGCCTAACCAACAACGTGATGCCAGCTGATAGCGAATTCTGCCGCGGACCGTGTTGCGCTGATCTTGCGAATCCGGAAAGTGCCCGGTGAGTTGGGTGTTGGCATTGACGGCGTCCGAGCCGACAAACAATCCTCCTGTTACCGGAAACCAGGCGTTGCCTACGATATAGGAATAGCTGAGAAAACCGGAGAAGCGATTCCAGTGCGGGAGTTCGAGCTTCCCTTCCGCGCCATAGATGACGGCTTTGCGAAACGCAATAGGGAAGCTGACGGCTGTGCTGAGGATTTGATCGTCGTCTGCGTAGTTGTTCACGTAGCGGCGAAAATAGTTCGCGTCAAAACGGAATTGACTCAGAAAGCTCTCGGTGGCGCCGAACTCCATGTAGTTGCCGTGAGAAGGTTCCAGCGGAAGGCGAAGAACATCGGGGTTCAGCGATACGACGTTGGGCGAACTGGCCAAGAGAATATTGTCGAAAGACGGTGTTTGGAAAATGCGGTCATAAGAGGCGTGGACGATCAGATTCGCTGCCGGGAAATAATGCGAGACCGCCACGCGCGGGCTGATGGCATTTTGATTGATGACGAGTTGGTAGTGATCCCAGCGGAGGCCAGCACTGACGGTCCAGTTGCCGAGGCGGATGAGATCCTGAACGAAGGCGGACTGCTCGAGATCAGGGCGGTTGCCGGCGAAGGCAAAGGTCGAAGGCGTAGCAGGATCGAAGGGATAGAGCGGGTCGCTGGGATTTGCGGTTATCACATCGCTAAAGTTTTCGTGCAGAAAAAGATTGTCGGATTCGACGCCGACCTTCCATTCATGGTGGCCGCGGTGGATGGAGACCGAGGCCTTGCAATATCCCTCTCTGAAGTTGTTGTGCAAAAACGCCGCGATGGGCCAAGAGCCATCGTTGGAGTTGAGGTCATTCGAGTTGTCGCGAACCATACCGCGAACATTCGCCAAAACATCGGACGAAAAAATGTGTTGGTAGGAAGCGATGCCCATGGTTTCGAAATTGGCCGCGGTTTGAAGTTGGGGCACAGTGCTCGGAGGGGTGCGAAGATCGGGAAACTGCTGCGGCTGTTCGTTGGGAATCTCGTAACGGCTGAGCTCGTGGCGCACGCTGAGGGTGATGCGATCTTCGGGAGTGAGGTCGCGCTCATAGCTTGAAGAGAAGTCGCCAGTGGTGCCGCGGTTGGTGTAGTTCTCGGGAACCACCGGATTGAGGTAGTGGGCGGTCACATTTCCGGAGACGCTGAGACCAATCGTGTTTTTCCCAAAGGAATCCTGAAGGCGCGCGAAGGCGCCGGCCGTATCGAAACTACCGCCGGAGAGAACGATGTCTCCGTGAAGCCGGCCGTTGAGCTGTGCGTCGCGAAGAGTGTTGACTTCGACGACGCCGCCCATTTTGCGTCCATACTCGGCGGGAATGCCGGCGGTGTAGATGGTGAGGGAATCGACGTCGTCGGCTTCAATTTCAGGGCCGAAGCTGGGCGAGCGGTTGTCGGTGAGCGGGATGCCGTCGACGACAAATTGAGTTTGATATTCGGACCCACGAGGATGAAGGACGGCGTTACCTTCGTAAAGCCAGCCGGGCTGGGAGTTGATGAGATCGACCAGCGAGCGGCCGGGTAACGAGGTAGGACGATCGGCGATTTCCTGCTGATCGATATGATTTGAGGCACCGGCGCGGTCGGGATCGAGAAGAGTGGCTTCCGCGGTTACGTTCACGGCGGTGCTGACCGCTGCGATGCTGAGCTTGACGATGTATTCAGTGGGCAACGCGGAGTGGATTTCGATGAGGCCGTCGTAGGGAGCGAAACCTGCGTCCCAAACCTTGAGCCGATAGAAGCCGAAGGCAAGGTTGCGGATCACGGAAAGGCCGGCATCGTCAGCGGAGAAAGTGCGGTGGAATTGTATGGCGTCGTTAGAAACATCGACAGAAGCCTTGACAGGCGCTGTGTTCGGGCCGGTGATTTTGAGGCGAAGTTCTCCGGAATTGCTCTGCGCCAGGAGGGGAAGCGCGAGGAGGAGGAAAGCGAAGTGGAAAAATGATCGCACGCGTTTTGGGTTCGGGAATCTTCATGCTACCAGCTTCAAGAGCCGGGATTGGAGTTACCTAAGGAACCCATTGCCTCGCTGCGCCTAGCGGACAGCTCCTTCGGCTCCGCTCGGGGCCGGCTGGGTGAGATGTTTCCGCATTGTTCTTTCCGCTTACTTTCGGAGGAGGAGATCTGCGGCTACGAAGAGGGCGAAGACTACGGAAATTACGCCGTTCATCGTGAAAAAAGCGGCGTTGAGTTTACTGAGATCGTTGGGTTTTACGAGCGAGTGTTCGTAGAGCAGGAGCAGCATGACTGCGATGACGCCAGCGAGCGCAAGTTTGCCCAAGGCGAAGGCTGGAACCAGCACGACGAGAAGGATCAGCATGATGAGATGGAAGGCGCGCGCGATCCAAAGAGCAGGGCCAATGCCGACGTGGCGAGGGATGGAGTGAAGGCCGGCGTGACGGTCGAATTCGAAATCCTGACAGGCATAGAGGACATCGAAGCCGGCGACCCAGAAGGTGACGGCGGCGGTGAGGAGCAGGATGCGAGGGTCGAGGGAGCCGCGGACGGAGATCCATGCGGCGGCGGGTGCGATGCCGAGCGCGAAACCCAGCACAAGATGGGAGAGACGGGTGAAACGTTTGGTGTAGGAGTAGAGCAGTAGAACGGCAAGTGCGACAGGTGAAAGCCAGAGCGTGAGGCGATTCAGTTGCGAAGCCGCCAGTATGAAAATGGCGCAGGAAACGACGACAAAAGTGGCGACAAAGGTGGAGGAAAGATGTCCGGCGGGAAGAGCGCGAGTGCTGGTACGGGGGTTCGCGGCGTCGAGGGTGGCGTCGGCCAGGCGGTTGAAGGCCATGGCGGCGGAGCGAGCGGCCAGCATGGCGATGACGATCCAGAAAAGTTGATGGGCTGTGGGAAGACCGGAGGCGGCGAGCATGGCTCCGCACAGGGCGAAAGGGAGAGCGAAGATGGAATGCTCCCACTTGATCATTTCAAGTGTGACGCGGAGGTTGTGAAGAACGGGCACACGAAGATTGTAAGACAGTTCTGGGTTGTCAGACTGGAGAACCATCGACTTCTCAGAGATGCTTCAGCCTGTGCCGCACCCTCGAATCGTTGGGACATCGGGAATACGAACGACGAGGGCCGTTGCCAGCACTAACGTGTTTGGTCTGAGATCAGAGGGACGAAGCGAACCGAGTCACGGTGCGAGATGATGGGCTGGCCGTTGAGTGTGCGAATGAATTGAAGTTGCTGGGAATCGGGTGGACCGACGGGGACAATCATCCGTCCGCCGTCGCGGAGTTGAGAGAGGAGTGCGGGAGGAACTTCGAGAGCCGCAGCGGAGACAAGGATTGCATCGAAGGGAGCATACGCGGGAAGGCCAAGCGTGCCATCACCGGTAAATATTTTGACATTCCGGTAACCGAGCCCGGCGATGGCCGCACAAGCATCAGCAGCGAGGTCGGGGTGACGTTCGATGGAAAACACTTGTGCGGCGAGTTCCGCTAGGAGCGCGGTAACATATCCGGAGCCGGTGCCGATTTCTAGGACAATATCGGTAGCGGTGAGTTGAACGGCTTCGAGCATGACGGCGACGACGTAAGGCTGGGAAATGGTCTGGTCGTCAGCGATCGGCAGCGGGTGATCTTCGTAAGCCTCGGCACGGTAGAGTTCGGGAACAAAGGTCTCACGTGGAACGCGAAGCATGGCGTCGAGTACACGCGGATCAGAGATGCCGCGGGCGCGGAGTTGAGAGTCGACCATTCGCTGACGGGCGGTGATGGTCATTGGCTGCTCGGAGCGAACCTCAGGGGCTAAAGCCCGGTCTATTCTAGTCGCTTTACGCGACGCTGAAAGCGCCGTTCTTCCACGGTTGTGCCTGCTTCTGTGACGCTTTCGCTTGCTCCCGTTGCGGCACTGGAGCACTCGTGCACCCAAAACTATCTCAGAGTTATTTCTTACGCCGGCGAACGCGCAGGTCGAAGCTGACGACACCATTCTGATCGCGGGTGCCGACGACCGAAAGGTTGCGATTGAAATAGTACTCGCCCTGGATGATCTGCTGCGAGCTCTGAGAGACGTTAGTGGAATAAGTCAAGGACACGTTGTTGGCGAATTCCTGCTCGATGGTGATCTGCGGGCCGTTGCTGATGGGATTGGTCTCGGTGGTGAGTCCCTGAGGATCGATCTTGTTATTGCTGGCGCCGAACAAACGTTGCAATCGGCTACTGACGGTGGTGTTCAAGGCCTGGCTCAGGATGAGGGCGGTAGCCTGATCGGAAAAAACGCTCTGGCCAGACTGTTCCTGGAGTTGAGTAGACTCATTGCCGGTGCGGCCGAGAGCGAGCAGGGCGACGATGTCGGATTTGGGCAGAGGTGGTTCGGAGCGGTAGTTGATGTTGAGACCGCGATCCGTCGTTCCGGTGACGGTGATGTTGAGATCGTAATTGCGAACGTGAGTGGAAGCCTGGAGGTTGAGCTGAGGCTCGATGGAAACCGGATTGGCGAAGGTGATATCGCCCCGTTCAAGGGTGAACCGGGTGCCGTGAAATGTGGCTTGGCCTTCGAGAATATCGACGCGGCCAAGAACGGCGGGGCGCGCGATGGAGCCGCGGAGGCGGAAATCGGCGTCACCGGAGAGCCGCGCGATGGCGGTGCGCATCTGGAGTTCAGGCGCGGTCTGAACATGGATGTCGAGTTTGATGCTGTTGAGCGGAGAGTTGGAAATTGCGAGGCCCGCGCCCTGGCGGCCGCGCTCCAGGTAGGAACTGAAATCGAAGCCGGGAGTTACGGCGATCTTGTTGATGGTGATTTGGCCTGAGACCGACGAAGCGGAGCGCGTGCCTACCCAGTGAAGATCAGCATCAGCTGTAGAACTGACTCCGGGCGGATAGCGAAGGCGAACGTCCTTGCCGGAAGCGGTGAGGTTGAAATTCAGCTGTTGATGGAGATAACTGGCGTCCCCCTGAAAAGTGAGAGTGCCACCACCGGTGCGGGCGGTGAGGGTTTCGATGTGGAGGCGATCGCGAGTAAACAGAAGAGAGCCACTGACTTCGCTCAAGCCACTCGGTAAAGTCGCATAAGAGAGCGAGCCATTCACAAATTGAAGATGACCTTGGGGCAAAGGATCGGCGAGGGTCCCGCCGACGGTCATATTCATGGTGACCAGGCCAGAGGAGGTGAGGTCGGGATAGAAACCGGTAAGCAGCTTGAGGTCGACGTGACCATCCGCAGCGAGATCGAGCGTGCGAGCGCCGGCGAGTTGTACGGAGCCGTGGGCGGTGAGGTCGGTTCCCTCCCCTACCACGTGGAACTGACTGATATGGATGGACTGATTGGCGACGACGAAGAGAATGGGATCCTGGTTAGTGAGTTTGACGTGTTCGAGATCGAGAGAGAGGGTCGCAAGATCGCCGTGGATATCCCAGCGAGAGGGCTCGAGGAGTGGACCGTGCAGATCGAGACTGCCAGCGACAGAAGAGTGTCCGGTAAGTTGAGCACCGAAGTATGCGTGCCAGAAGGGATCAAGATCGAGTTGATCCAGGCGGAAAGAAAGATCGGCGAAATAGTCGTCTCGCAACCGGATATTTCCGCTCACCTGTAGTGAACCGCGCGGCAGTTGCGACTTGCCGGTGAGATGAAGCTCCCTGCCCTGTGTAACTGCTTGCAAGTCGAGGTCCCCTTCGAGTTCGTGATCGAGAACGAGTTTGCGGAGGTGAATGTCGGCATTCATGGCCGGTGCGCTCGGTTTGCCGGAAGCCTTGAGAGTGAAATCGGCGCGTCCTTCAATCGGGAGACGGTCGGAGTGGATCTGGCGGACGCTGGCGAGATCGAGATTACTTGCGGCTACGTCAAGACTGAATGCCTGAGTCGCAGGATTGTACGCCGCGCTGCCGGTGATGACGGAATCGTCGTGGAAGAGATGCATGTTATCGAGCGCGATTTCGCCGTGAGAAAAGTGGAAAGTGGAATCGAATTGTTGAACCGGCTCGCCGTAAGCGGAGGCACCATTGAGATGGATCCGTCCATCGCCGTGAAGATCGGACTCAGTGCCCGAGGCTTGCACGAAAAGGTCCCCCGCGCCGGTAATGGGGTAGTTGTATCCGGCAAGGGCCTGGAGGGCGGCCACGTCGACGTTCTGCAGATTGGCGCGGATCGTAAAGGCGGTGTTGCCGGTGAAGTGGCCATGTTGAAGGGTGGCGGAGGCGTCGAATTCAGCGGAGGTCTGGCCGCGACGCAAATTGGCACCGCGAAGAGCAACGGACTGGAAGGACAGCTGGATGGAGGTGGAAAGAGAATCCCAGCGAGTTTTGAGTTGGGGCGTGTCGGAGGTAGCGGGAACGTTGATTTCGAAATCGTCGACCGACAGGCTGCCCGCGAGTTGCGGGGCGGAGAGTGAACCACTCATGTTGCCGTTGAAAGTGGCGCGGCCATGCAGCACTACGGGAAAAAGGGCGGGGCCGCGCACAACGGCGATAAAAGGCAGCCAATCCGCGAGGCTGGAAGTGGAAACCGATAACCGAACCGCAGACGTGGAAGAAAGCGTGCCCGAGGCCTGCACGCGACTGGTGGGGGTGGTGAGGTTGAATTGCGGGAGATCGAGTGTGTCGCTGGCGGCATGATAAAGGCCCGTGGCGTGAGCGGTGAGCGGTAGCTGGGCAGGAGGAGTGCGAGCGGGCGGACTAACATCGAGCGCGAACTGCACTTCGGCATCGTAACGAGTTCCCTTCCAGCGAGTTTCGACCGTGCCGGAAGCCAGTCCGGCGGGACGCAAAGCCTGCAGCGGGTGAGTGGGCGCGTTGAGGGCGACGGCGAGATCTTCGGCGGAGATGTCGCGCAGGCGAAGAACGATCAGTGCGCTCTGGACGGCTGGCGGCCTGGGTTTGACAGCTTCGTGCGATTTATTCAGCGGGTGAGCCGCAGAGATGGTAGCGGTCTCAAGACTCTTTCTGGCCGCGGGCGATAGGTGCTGATCCGCCGCGAGCCACTGATTCAGTTCAGCCTCACCAGTGACGCTGCCGCCAAAAATTCTGCCTTCGATCTTCGACAGTTTGAGCTGCTGATCGCTGATCGAGTAACCGGTAGTGAGCGACGCTTTGGAAAAAGAAACCTGATCGGCTCGCCAGGCGAGATCGCGAATGGTAAGCAATCCACTCGAGGCAAACTGATCGAGTGACCAATTGCCTTCCCCCTTGAGTTCAAGAAACCCGGCACGAAGCTCGCGACGGCGAATGATGGAAGCTGCTTCCGTGAGGTCAACGTGGGCGTCATACGCAGCTTGCAAAAGAGGACGGCGGAAGTTCGTGATCTGGCCGCTGGCGGATAGATTGGATCGCCCCGAATTCCATTTGAGCGAAGAGAAGGCAGCGGAATCAGAATGCAGGGTGAAATCCGCAGAAGTCATCCACGCGAAGGGCCGACAGTCCTGCAGCTTCGTGTCGACCAATCCCAGCAGAAAACGCCCATTGTAGCGCTCGTGGAGGTAGGAGTATTCCATCTGCAGCGAAGTGTCGCGCACCGAGAAATCGAGAGGGATGGTCTGGTCATCCCACAGGATTCGTCCCTGGCGAAATTCGAGGTGAGCGATGGAGAGCGCGAAGAGTTGTTCGACCGAAGCTTGCGTGGTAAATGTGCTGGACCGCTTGGGAAAGTTGCTGCTGCCATCGGGATAAAAAACGACGTGGATCACGGGATGGTCGAAAACTAACTCATGAAAGGCGAGTTCGGAACGAAGAAGAGAAGTGATCTTCAAGCGACCGATGACGTTATCGGCGTGAGCCAGTGGAACGTCGGTGGCGGCCTCGCGGCCATGCACCGTGATATTGCGTACCTCGACTTGCAAGCGGAACGGAATGGTATGGAAGCTGCCGATTTCGGCGCGGCCTCCAGTAATGCGCTCGACTTCGGCCACGAGGCGGCGGCGAACCAGCGACTGGAAAGACTCTGTGTTGATGTAGATGGTCAGGGTGAGAGCGAGGAGAGAGGCCGCGCCAGCCAGGATGAGCAGGTACTTCCACCAGCGGCGGCCTGGCTTAGTGGAAGGTTCGGTCACCGCCATTGGACTCCCGGGTCGTTGGACGAGGGCGGAACCCCGGGAATGTGCACCTGACCTTCAGCACGTAGAGTCTGCAGCCAGGAGACGAGCATCTCGCTCACTTTTTCTTCGGTAAGCAGTTCGCGGATCTTGGCGGCGACTTCGGTAAGCGGCACTTCAGACGCGCCGGCCTCTTTCAGTTTAGGAACGAACTGGTCGCGGTAGTAAGCCTCGATCGACTTGGAATCGATTTGCACGGCAGGGCGAAGACGAGCATCGACCAGGCGCATCACATCGATCTGCTGCTGAACATGGGCGTACAGATCTCTTTCCGTGAGGTGATAAGAGGCCAGCAGGGAGCGCCAGGCGTCATCGGAACTGGCTTGAGGATATTGCTTGCGGGCGTCGGCGATATGAACCGAGATCTCGGCGTCGGTGGCGTGGCGGAAGTCGGCAGACTTCATCTGTCCACGCAGCAGTTCCAAATCGATGAGCCGGTCGAGAACGCCGCGGCGATCCTCTTCCGTGAAATCCGCGAGAGAACGGTTGCTGAGGAGCGCTTCATAGCACAGGGCTTCATCCCAATCCGACTGCAGAATCACGTGACCGTTCACGGTAGCGACAATGCGATCAATGACCTGAGGCGCGACAGCAAGGGCAGAACGTACCGGGGCGAGAACAATCACTGACAGTAAAAGCACGAGCGCGGCGGTCGTGGTTCGCGCCGTCATCGTTCTCTTGGTGGGGGATTTCATTAAAATGGCTGCCCTATGCTGAAAAAAACATTGAAGTGCTGCAAGCGCTGCGTCTCATAATTCTCCGCTTGTCCGTTGGAAAACTTGGTCCCTTGAAAATAACTGGTTGGGTTTAGATTGTACCCGAAGTCAAAGCGCAAGGGGCCGATGGGAGTTTTATACCGCAGGCCGACTCCCAGGGCGTGAGAAGTATAGTCATACCCGCTGTTGTTGAAGCTGGTTATGCAAGCAGGGTTGGGCACTCCCTCGGCCTGCAAACATTGGGAGGGATCGGGCTGGTGCCAGCGCAGAGAGCCCTTCAACAGGTCGTGTCCGGCGGTGAAAACATTCCCCATATCGTGAAAGATAGCGAAGCCGAAGCCCTCCCCGAGATAAGGCAAGGTGACGGAAGGAAAGCGCAGTTCTTCACTGTTCACGAACAGCGCCGAGCCGCCGACGGGGAAACCGGAATCGGGATCGCGAGGTCCTGCCTGATTTAACCCGAAACCGCGGTGAGAGTTGCCACCTCCGGAGAAAAAAAGTTCGGGTAACGGAATGATGGAAATGTTCGACTGACAGGCGGTTTGTAGGTTATTCAGGGGGCAGCTTCCGGGGGGCAGGATTCTGGTGCCGCCATAAACCTGTTCCACGCCCAGGGTGGTGGAGCGAGCGAAGACGAATTTGTGATTGAGCTTGCCGAAAGCGTAATAGGTGGAATCCTGGGCGATCGCGCGGCCGTAGTCCGACTGAGAGCCGACATAGCTCGATGCACCGAAACCATCGAGGGTAAAGTATTGGCCCTTGGTACTTTCGAGCGGGTTATCCCGCTGGTCGCGGATAAAAGTGAAGCCGGGACCGCCTACGTGGGCAGGCAAAGAGAACAAACTGAATTCGGCAGGAGAGAAGTTCTCGTCAGAGTGGATGATGGCCTTTACGCGACGGTAGTCGAAGCGATAGGTAATGGAGGTGGAGTGGTTGACTTGCAGCTTGCCAATTTGCTGGCGAAGATCGATCTTACCCTCCAGCCGCTGCGAGGTAAAGGTGGCGACGTTGAGACTGTTGTCATAAAAAGCTGTGTAGACGAGCTTGAAGCGGTCATTGTTAAAGATCTTGGGAATCTCATAGCTGATCAGACCCCGCTGCTGCAGGGTTCCAACGTGAGACTGGAAAATGAGGGTTTGGTCGCGGCCGCCGACGTTGAGGCGAGTGATATCCAGTCCCACGCGGGGACTGACGCCGGTCGAGCCGGACGGAGGGCCGGTCCCGGAAGGCAAGCCGGTTTCGAATTCCAGGCCGATGCCGTAGGTGAAGGTATAACGTTTGGCTTCCTGTACCTGCACCAGGACATTTTTCTCCGGGTCGGTGCCATTGGGATTCTGAACCGCAGTATCGACTTGGCTGAAAATGCCGAGGTCGTAAAGCTTGCTCTGCGTGTCCAGGAGGTCCTGCTGGCTTAAGGGCTGGCCTGCGACTACTTGCACTTCGCGCTGCACCACGTAGTCTCGGGTGTGGTCGAGCCCAGCAACCAGTACTCGATCGATGACGAACTGTTCGCCCTCGTGGATGGTGAAGGTAACGTCCTCGCGATTCGGCGTACCCGGCGCAGGGTTGGTGGTGATATCCAGTACAGCGTTGGGAAAGCCGTGATTGAAGTAGTAGTTGAGAATGGCCTCGCGATCGTCCGCGAGATTTTGTTCGGAATAGGGCTGACCGGTCTCGGTCTTGAACTCAGAAAAGTCTTTTGCGCTTAGGTTTACCTTCTCATTTCCGACAACGCGGAACGCGCCAACGAGAGTCTGCGGACCTTCTTCGATTGGAATGTGAACCGCGAGATGGTTGTCGGCACCGTGGTAGTTGTCGTCGACCTTGGTTTGAATTTTGACTTGGCGGAACCCGTTGGAAACATAAAGGGCCTGCAGATTGGCGACATCGTTCTTGAGCAGTGCTTCACTGTAGCGTCCGGCGGACAAAACGGCGGCGGGCTGAATCTGAAGGCGCTGGCGAAGCTTTTCCCGGGGGAAATACTTGTTCCCCGTGATCTCGATACGTTCGAGCTTGTGCACCGGGCCAGGATCGATCTGGTAGACCACCTGGAGAAAGTCAGGACCGCTTTCCTTGTGGAAGTCGACGGTGGCGTCGAAGTGACCGCGAGTCTGTAGGTAGTCGAGGAGGTTGTGCTTGCCTTCGTTGAGCAAGTCATCGTCCAGTGCGTTCTCCTGGTAAACCGGAACGTCTCTTTTCAACACACTTCGGCTGATGGGAAAACCCTGGGCGTATACCACGACCACGGGACCGGGATCGACCAGGAAGGTAAAGTCGACGGAGTTGGATTCGGGGTGGTATTTCTGTTCGGCGATGGAAACCTGGGCCAGGACGCGTTGCTGCTTTTGCAGCTTCTTGCGCAGACGTTGAAGAGAGTTGGTGACACGGTTCGCGGTGACCCGTTCGCCGGGATGCATCCGGGCGATGTCTTGAAACTGGCTCTGAGAAAACTTCGAATGACCGGTGACCGTGACCTCACCGATGTGCGCAGGCTCGCCCGGCGTGATGTGAAACAGAATATTGATCTGCTGGGTGGCGGCGTTCGAAGTGCTCTCCGCCGTCACTAGCGCGCGGTAGCAGCCGTTCTCTTGCATGAGTTGGCGAATATTCTGCAAGGCGCGGCTGAGCTTGTCCCGGTTATACAGTTCGCCCAGTTCAAATTTGGAGGCGTTCACGATCTGGTTATAGCTGGGACGGCTGGGAGCGCCTTCCACGTCGACGGCACCGACGAAAAAGTTGGGCGACGTTGTGAATGTGAGCAGCACATCCGTACCGGAGGGAATGACTTCCGCCTGAATGTCGGCAAAGCGACCGGACGCGAAAAGGATCCGAATGCTCTCGCGAACCTGGTCCCGATCCAAGGGCTGCCCGGGTTTCTGCGGAAGCAGCTGCAGGAAATGGTCGGCACCGAAAACGCCGGGAAGATCGATCGATTTGACCGTGCGTCCGACATACGCCGACATGGACGTAAGAGGTGTGGCCGTTGCGGTTTGCGGCTCCTGGGTGGACGAAGAAGATGCAAATGCGGATGCGAACGCGCCGGCACGGGCAGCCGGAGGGAGCGAAATCATGATTAATATTGCCAACGATGCGTACGTTCTCAGCAGATAAAGTCCTTGGCCCGTTCTTTGCTTCGATGAAGCGCGCCGGGCTCCTCGTTGTCCGATATCCTGACGGCTGAAGCGACCACCTTATAATAAGGGTTTTGCGGTTCATCACTGATGACCTACTAGAGGCGGGCTGTGGAGAAAGAAAAGATCGAAGAACGGTACTCGCGGCAGATTCTCTTTCGCGGAATCGGACAGGACGGTCAACGGCAGCTGGCCGCGGGCCGGGTTGCGATTGTGGGATGTGGCGCAACAGGGTCAGCGTTGGCGTCGTTGCTGGCCCGTGCAGGCGTGGGAATGTTGCGGATTATCGATCGCGACTATGTGGAGCCCAGCAATCTGCAGCGGCAATCGTTATTCGACGAAAAAGATGCGGCCGAATCGTTGCCGAAGGCGATTGCGGCCGCGCGAAAGATTTCCGCCCTCAATTCTGAGATTATCGTGGAGGCGCGGGTCGAGGATGTGGTTCCGGGAAACATTCATGCACTACTTGAAGGAATGGATGTAATTCTCGACGGCACAGATAACTTTGAAACTCGATACCTGGTGAACGATTTTGCGGTCGAGGCTTCCCGGTCCTGGATTTATTCGGCGGCGGTGGGCAGCTATGGAGTGACACTGAATATCTTGCCGGGGAAAACGGCGTGCCTCGCCTGCATTTTTCCCGACTCGCCGCGCGGGATGGTAGAGACCTGCGAGACTTCGGGCATCTTGAATACGGCTGTGAATGTGGTGGCGTCGGTGGCCGCGAGCGAAGCGATGAAGATGCTGGTGGGCGGCGAGGCTTTGGTAAGACTGCGGAAGACATTGTGGTCCATGGATGTGTGGACAAGTGAGCAGGCCGAGATTGCTGCGGGTAGACCACGCGCGGGCTGCCGGGCATGCGGCGAGCGGAATTTTGTCCATCTGGCGGGCGAAAAACGTCCGCATATCACGATGTGTGGGCGAAACTCGGTGCAGATTCACGAGCAGGCGCGACCAATTGATTTTGCGGAAATGCAGCGGCGGCTGGAAACGCTTGGTGTGGTGCGACACAACGAGTTCGTACTGAAGTTCTGGCGCGAGCCTTATGAGATAACACTTTTTCCGGACGGACGCGCCATCATCAAGGGAACGACAGACACAGGCGTTGCGCGAAGCTTGTATGCGAGGTATGTGGGAAGCTAGCTGGCGCATCGCTTAGCTGCCGTTCTTTATTTCTTTTCTACGAAGCCGCTTTCTATCTCAGAGAAAATGCGCGGGAACCAACTCCAAGGCAAGACGGCGGTGATTACCGGCGGAGCGAGCGGAATCGGCCGGGCGACGGCGCTGCTTTTTGCTCAGCAAGGCGCGGCGGTGACCATTGTCGACCTCAACCAGGGCGCTGGCCTGGAGGTGGAACGCGCAATTTCATTTGCGGGTGGGCGGGCGATTTTCGAACGGGCCGACGTAACTTCTCCCGGCGACTGCCGGCGTGTGATCGAGCGAAGCGTTCGGGAATTCGGCGACATTCATGTGCTCTTCAATAATGCAGGCATCATCCGCCGCGCGAGCGTGACTGAAATCAGCGAGGAGGATTGGGACGCGGTGATGGCGGTCAATGTAAAATCCATCTTCCTCATGTCCCGCGAAGCGATTCCGATCATGGCAAGGGCGAGTGGCGGTTCGATCGTCAATACGGCTTCGGGGTGGGGACTGGCGGGTGGCCCGCGGGCCGCGGTGTACTGCGCTTCGAAGGGCGCTGTCGTGCTGCTTACAAAAGCGATGGCGATTGACCACGGGGGACAGAAAATACGGGTGAACTGCATTTGCCCGGGCGACACCGATACGGCGATGCTGCGTGCGGAGGCGCGGCAATTGGGCGAAGCCGAGAATCCATTTCTATCGGAGGCGGCCAAGCGGCCTTTGGGTCGAGTCGGCACGCCAGAGGAAATTGCTCAAGCCGCACTGTATCTCGCGAGCGACGCGTCCTCGTTTGTCACCGGAACGGCGCTGGTGGTTGATGGTGGCGGTCTGGCAGGCTCGGGTTAACAATCTTCCATGACCCAGACAATCAAGACGCCAAGCCGCTCGCGGTCGCAGCAGTGGTTCGAACGGGCGCGGCGATCGCTGGTCGAAGGCGTGAACTCGCCTTCGCGCGGCGCGGCAGTTTTCACAGCTGGGCCCATCCTGTTGGAACGAGGCCAGGGGTCGCACGTTTGGGATGCTGACGGCAATGAGTATGTCGACTTCATGATGTCTTTCGGAGCGCTGATCCAGGGCCACGCACATCCGACGCTGGTAAAGACGGTTTCTGAGGCGATGGCGGAAGGCTCCCACTTCGCGGCCGCAACCTCAGCGGAGATCGAAGCCGCGGAACGGTTTCGCCGCATGGTTCCTTCGGCCGAGGCGGTGAGGTTTACCAATACCGGCAGTGAAGCGACCATGCTGGCCTTGCGACTGGCGCGCGCGCATACCGGGCGCCATAAGTTCCTGAAGTTCGAAGGACACTATCACGGATGGTACGATCCGTTTCTGCTGAATGCGCACAGTCATCCTCCGGAACAACTGGGGCCGGTGGAGAATCCGGCGCGGATTCCGGATTCCGCGGGCATACCGAATTCGACGTTCGACGATGTCGTGATTGCGCCGTGGAACGATGTGAAGACAGTAGAACGAGTTCTCAGGCAGCACGGGCACGAACTGGCGGCGGTGATCACCGAACCGATCATGGCCAACATGGGTTGCATCCTGCCGCGGCATGGATATTTGCAGCGTCTGCGAGAGCTCACGCGAGAATGCGGCGCGCTGCTGATTCTGGACGAGGTCGTCACAGGATTTCGCTATGCTCCCGGCGGCTGCCAGGAATACTACGGCGTCAGTCCGGATCTCAGTACCTTCGGCAAAGCCCTGGGCGCGGGATTTCCGGTGGGTGCGGTGGGGGGACCGCGATCCATTCTGGATCGCATGCAGTGGGGCGAGAATATGGTTTTACATTACGGCACCTTTAATGGGCATCGACTGACCATGAAAGTTGTAGCCGCGAACCTGGATATGCTCACGGCCAACACCTACCTGGAGCTTCACAGGGTTGGTAATTCCGCGGTTGCCGGGCTTCGAGAAGTTTTCCGGCGGCACGAGATCAAGGCGATTGTGCAAGGCTTTGGGCCGATGTTCCAGATTTATTTCACCGATCGCGAAGCGATTTGCGACTATCGCGACTACTGCAAGTATGTGGACGCGCAACGCTACTCCCAGTTTGTCCACCGACTGCTGGAGTTAGGAGTTTATATGACCCCTTCCAACGGACTGCACTGGATCATCTCGACGGCGCACACACTCGCTGATGTAGCGGCACTGGTTGAAGCGGCAGATCAGGCCTGCTCGGGACTGGCGTGAAGGCGACTGTTTTTCTTGGAGGCGGGCGCATTACCAGCGCGCTCGTGGCCGGCCTACAACGGGCAAGGTACAAGCGGCTGATTGTCATACACGACCGCAATTCCAAGAAGCTGCAAAAACTGAAGCGGCAGCACGGTGTAATCGTCGAACCAGATCTGCATGGTGCGGTGGAAGCGGCCGACCTTCTGATCGTTGCGGTACGGCCGGATTCGGTTCGCGAGCTACTGGAAGAAATTGGAGAGATCGGCCGACCGCTGACGGTCGTGAGTCTGGCTGCCGGTGTTCCTCTGGCTAAACTGCAAGCTCGGTGGGGGCGGCCGATGCGATGGGCGCGAGCCATGCCGAGCCCCGCCTCCCGCAGTGGCCGCGGACTGACGGCGATAACCTTCAGCCGCGGCTTGTCCGCAGCCGCACGCAATCAAGTGCGCAACCTGTTTTCGCTAGTGGGTTCCGTGCTGGAAATTCCTGAGAGCCAGTTCGACGCTTTCACGGTCACTTATTCCAGCAGTCACGGATATTACGCGTTGGCGGCGCTGGTTGAGGCGGCGCGAGCGATCGGACTCAACGCCGCGAGCGCACGCATCGCTGCGGCTCACGCTCTGGCGGATGGAATTCTAGGCTGGCGCGAAGGAAAATTGCCTCTCGATGATTTATTGCGTGAAGCAGCCACGCCCGGTGGAATCGCGGCGGCGGTAATGAACGAACTGGACCGTGAGGGCTATCCGAAAACTATAGAGCGAGGCCTGCGGGCAGGAATCAAACAGGCCCGAAAGAATGCTCGACGCTAATGGATCAGAATGGATTGTCGCTCGCGTCTTTCGTTCGACGCCGGCGTTCGACACTGGATCGGGGTCGAACTCCCGAGGCCGAACGGTCCTATGAGGATTTCTTCTTCGGAACCTTGGCGCCTTTCTTGCGAGCTTCGGATAGGCCAATCGCGATGGCCTGCTTGCGGCTCTTCACCGTGCCTCCCTTGCCGCCGCGAGCAGACTTCAGCGTACCTTTTTTCCTGCGGCGCATGGCGCTCTCTACTGTCTTGCTCGCAGCCTGCCCGTACTTGCGGCCAGATTTTTTTCGTGAGCCCTTCGTCTTCGCTGCCATGTTGTTTCCCTCCTGCGTCTTAGAGATTGCATCGCAATGGCTAGGTTGTCGGCGACGGGCCTAACCTTCCGTATCCGGCCAACTCTGGGATGGAAGTTGATTTCCAGACACTTTGGGCACGGGCACGGAAAAGCCCGATCGTCTGGAAAAACAATGAGGCCGCAGTTTTCGCAGCTGAACCGGCCGTTCGAAGGAACGGTCATGGCGCGGAACTTGTCATCGACCACACAATAGGGGCAGCGAGTTGCTTTCTTTGCCATGGGCTGACACAAGGCGGATAAACGGGACAGAGGACCCGCTTAACCAAAAAGCTTGCGTCGCCTACTCGCTCCTATGCGGGCGCCTGAGCGTAGAAATCTGCCACAATGCTGCCAGAGAATTGGCTGCGATGGTGAGTGCAGCCTTGGATGACTCAGCTTCGAGGGCGGTGGCACGATTTTGTCTGGGCCGAAAAATTGGCTGCTGTTTGATGGGAATCGATCCACCGTTCAGGCTGGTTAACGATCCCTCAAAAAGTTGCTTCCAGCGCTTCTGATCGACCGGGTTGGGAATTGTTTGGTTCGCCATAAAGTTTGTCGCCTCGTTCAGCAGATTCTTTAATCCTTGGACTCCACTTTTTTAGCTGCGAGGCTCTCGCTTCACCATAGGGTGATCGCTTGACTGCGGGCAGGTTTGTCTCCCTATACGATAAGCTGGCGTGCACTAGTGGGAGTTTGTAGAACTCAGGCCGTTTGACTTGTGCTGAACGGCGCTCAAGTATTTATTCTGTTGTGAATCATAAGAAGGAATGGAATGCCACATTTGACTCCGCATGACCTGATGACGATGTTCACGGCACTGGCCGTATTGCTGGGCTGCGCCAAGCTGGCGGCGGAGTTGATGCAGAAGATCGGCCAGCCCTCGATCCTGGGTGAGATTTCGGTGGGCATTTTCCTAGGACCGACAGTCTTGGGCCGCTTCCGGCCGCACCTCTATGAGGCTTTGTTCCCCACTACCGGGCCCATGCCGATTGTGCTCGATACGGTGACCACGCTGGGGGTGGTTTTCTTTTTGCTGACGGCGGGGCTGGAAATCGATCTGCGCAGCATCTTCCGCCAGGGCAAGAGCGCATTGCTGGTAAGTCTTTTTGGCGTGGCGTTCCCCTTAGGCGCCGGATTCCTGGCGGCCAGTATTTTTCCGCAATATCTGGGTGCGCAGGAAGGTGCCAATCCACTTATCTTTGCCCTGTTTGTGGGAACGGCGCTGGCGATCTCGGCGCTGCCGGTGATCGCAAAAATCTTGATGGACCTGAACCTCCTGCGAACCGAAGTGGGGACCGTCATCATTTCGTCGGCAATGTTCGATGATCTGGTGGGCTGGATACTGTTCTCGCTGGTGTTGGGGATGCTGCATCCGCCAGCAGGCGGAAGCGTGACCGATGCGGTGAAACACACCATCGTGCTGGTGCTGCTGTTTGTGGGACTTACTCTAACCCTCGGACGTTGGCTTTTCGACAAGATTCTGCCGTTCCTGCAGGCACACACCACCTGGCCGGGAGGCGTGCTGGGGTTCATCTTCACGCTCACGCTAGCGGGAGCAGCCTTCACCGAGTATGCAGGGATTCACGCCGTCTTCGGCGCTTTCGTGATTGGCATCGCGATTGGAGAGTCCGGACATCTGCGCAAGCGGACCTCGGAGCATATTCACCAGATCGTCACCAACGTGTTCGCTCCATTTTTCTTCGCCAGCATCGGATTGCGAACGGACTTTATTTCGAAGTTTGACTGGAAACTGACGGTCACCGTGATTGCAGTGGCCTGCGTGGGAAAACTTCTGGGGGCTGGATGGGGAGCACGGTTGGGTGGGATGGACCGGACGTCTTCGCTGGTGGTGGGACTGGCGATGAATGCGCGCGGAGCGATGGAGATCATTCTCGGAATTCTGGCCCTGCAAGCGGGACTGATCCGCGAGTCGATGTTTGTGGCTTTGGTGGTAATGGCGCTGCTTACTTCGTTGGTGTCAGCGCCGGCCATTCATTTCCTGGTTCAGCGGCGGCGATCGCTGACCTTGAAAGATACCCTGACCGCCAAACTGTTCTTGCCGAACCTGACAGCAACTACCCGGCTGGGAGCTTTGCGGGAAATGTGCGAAGTGGCGGCGGAAGCTGTGAGTAATGCCCCGGAAAGACTGTTTCGTTTGGTTTCGGAGCGGGAGCGAATCGTCCCCAGTGGGTGGGAAAATGAATTGGCAGTGCCCTACGCGCGGGTGAACGGGTTGACCAGGCCGCTGGTCATCGCGGCGAAGTCAACGGGGATCGATTTTGACGCGCGCGATGGGAAGCCGGCGCGGTTGATTATTATGATTCTCACCGGCGACAACCAGTCACAACACGATTTATTGGGAGACGCCAGTGAACACTTCAGCCACAAAGAAGCGGTTGAGCGTGCCGTGCATGCAGCGAGCTTTGTGGAACTGATGGCAGCATTGAATGCGCCGGTGAGGTGACCTTGGAGGCCGAGGGACTAATGCACTGGACGGAAGGAGATTTGGCTGCCCCCCAGGGATTCGAACCCCGATAGCCTGCTCCAGAGGCAGGTGTCCTAGCCGTTGAACGAGGGGGCAACGGGCAGAGCCAACGTATCATCAGCTCATTCTGATTCTATGGTTTAAGGCGGAGCGCGGTCAACAAAATCGATCGTCCGGCAATGGGCTGTTTTGAGTTTGGAGTTTCTCCTACGCCAAGGCAACAAGGATGCCCACTCGAGAAACACATTTGGACTTCGGGGGAATTGGTGGGACTACCGCAGGCTAGAGCAGAGAGGGTAGCCGGGTGAAGTTGCGAGCGCACACCAAGTGGAAGATCGTCCCAGGGCTGGTTCTTCTCGTTGTAAGCCCGATCAGAATTTTCTCGATACCGAATACTGCAGAGCACATCGCCTTTGACCTCGCGGGGATCGGTTGGTGGGGGTTTGTTTGTTGGCTGCTCTGGTCAGGTGGATTCAGCCGCAATCCGCCTAACTCCAATGACGACCCGAACCAAAATGGCTCGCTGGGTTCCATAATTTCAAAACAGCCCACTACCGATCGTCCGGTAGTGTCTCAGTTTGCTGGCTGTGATGGAGAAACCGTCGAGCTGCGCTCGACCGGACAGCCGAGGGCAGGGGCGGTAGAATCGGTATTGAGACTCGCGGTGAGGAGGATATCCATGTCAACGACTCTTGAAAACTTCGTCACAACCGGTGCCGACTTTGCCGAAGGGGCGCGTCGGGCGCTGGAAGCGGAGAGGTGCGCTCTGGTGGTGGTGGACATTCAGGAGAAGCTGCTGCCTCCGATTTTTCAGAAAGAGCAACTGGTGCGCAACGCGAAGCTGCTGATTCGCGCGGCGGTTGTTCTCAAAATTCCCGCGCTCATGAGCACACAATATGCGAAGGGGTTGGGCGGGACCGTGCCGGAGGTCGCTTCCCTGCTGCCGGAAACCGAGGCGATCGACAAGAATCTGTTCTCCTGCTTTGGCAGCGATGTTTTCTGCACGTTGCTGAAGCGTTTGCCGGGAAAGCGCAATACCCTGTTACTTTGCGGAATGGAGAGTCACATCTGCGTAACGCAGACGGCGCTAGCGGCTTTGCGGGAAGGCTACATCGTGCACGTTGCTTCGGATGCGGTGAGCTCGCGAACCGAATGGAATTGGAAGATTGGACTGGAACGGATGCGCGCGGCGGGCGCGGTGATTTCTTCGACCGAGATGATGATCTATGAGTTGATGCGCTCTTCGGCGTCTCCGGCGTTCAAAGAGATGCTGCCGTATCTCAAGGGATAGAAGAATTCTTCGGCTGGAATTTCGCCTAACTTGCTTCCGATTCCTTCTTCTTGACTCGCACCACGGTGATTTTGGCAAAGCCCTCCTCAAAGGCAGGCGGCTTCAGTTTGGCAGCCATGCGGCGCATCACATCTTCGGGAACGACCCGATCGCGGCGTTCGTGGCGCTCGATGCAAACCTCCAGCGGCACGTCGAAGAAGACGGCATGGACTTCATAGTTGTAATCCTTGGCCAATTTGATCCAGTGTTGGCGCTCTTGCGGCGTGAGATTGGTTGCGTCCACATAGTTCATGGGACGTTTGGCGATGAGCCGCGCTTTAAGCATAGAGCGGAGGTTAGAGAAAACGAGATCTTGAAAGCGCTGCTCGCGAACGTCGTCGAATAGCAACGACCGGACCATGTCGCTGGAAAGCGGCACCACGTTGTGGCGCTTAAACCAGGAACTCTTTCCCGAGCCGGGCAATCCGATGGCCAGCACCACCACACCCTTCGGTGGACGCGGCGCGACAGGAGCGGGAGCAGGAGGCGCTGGCACGGCCGCAACGACCGGCTCGGCCGTTTGACCGTCTACATCAGCCTCCGGCATTTCTTCTTCCGCCGCTTCTACCGCCAATGCAGGAATTGATCCTTTGACTGCGGAAGGGGTAAAAGCTTGCGCGACTGCCTGCTCGCGCCCGCGACCGCCTCGCCCGCGGCCTCCGCGACGCCGGCGGCTACGGCCAGCAGGGGAATTGCCAGGAGCACGCTGTGAAGGTGCTGCTTGATCTTCCGATGGAGCCTCCTCGGGACTGGGAGCGGTTTGTCGAGCCCGAACTGGTCGGTTTTGAGCAACAGGAGCGGGCGGAGCGGAAATTTCGGGGGTGCTGTTTTCGGCCTCCGAAGCTGCGGCCGGAGCTTGGTCGGCGTCAAAATATGCTGGCTGAAGAGGAGGAGGAGTGGGTTGATCGGATGGCTCGGCAGGTGATTTTTTGCGGCGCTGCAAGCGCTCGCGCATCCATTTGCGCATGCAAGGTTTTTAACACGGATGAGAGTGTGGGATCAATGCATGGGAGACCAGCCGAACCACGCCGGACAGCGGAAGAAGCTATTCGGAGCCCAGGTACCAGGTGTGATGCAAACCCACTACAATAGCGTTGATGCCTGAAGCGATTCCATCCGCGATTGCCGGTCAGAAATACATTTCTCTGACAACGTTCCGCAAGAATGGCGTAGGGGTGTCAACTCCAGTATGGTTTGGGGAAGATGGCGACAAGCTGTACGTGATGACGCGCAGCGACATGGGCAAAGCCAAACGCATCCGGAAGAATCCGCGCGTGCGTGTCGCTTCTTGTACGATCCGCGGAAAAGTCACGGGCCCTGAATTCGACGCGATGGCCCGAATCCTGTCCCAGGAAGAACATGCCCACGCGCGCCGCGGGATTAATCGGAAGTATTGGGCGGCTCGGCTGCCGCTGGTCTGGCGCAGGACGGATACCTATATCGAGATAACCTTTCCTTAGGGTCTGTTTCACCATCGCTGTCAAGGATCAAACGCACAGAGTTCCGTGATAGGAATTTGGCAGCTCGCGATCGGGGCTGACGATCATTTACGCGAGTTCCGTGTCCTGCTACCATCATCTGTCGTATAAACGAGATTCTGTGATGGCATTCATAAGAATGGAGAAAACATGGCAATTAAAGTTGGCATCAACGGCTTTGGACGCATCGGCCGCAATGTTTTGCGGACTTCGCTCCACGATCCGAATCTAGAGTTCGTCGCAGTCAACGATCTCACCGATCCGAAGACGCTGGCGCATCTGCTGAAATACGATTCCGTTCTGGGCAATCTGCCCAACAAGGTCAGCGCTGGCCCAGACAGCATTACGGTCGATGGCAAGGTCATCAAAGTCTTCAAAGAAAAAGATCCCGCGGCTCTGCCCTGGGACTCGCTGGGCGCACAGGTTGTAATCGAATCCACCGGGCGCTTTACCGACGCAAACGAAGCCAAGAAGCACCTGCGCGGGTCGGTGAAGAAGGTGATCATTTCGGCTCCGGCGAAGAATGAGGACATCACGGTTGTGCTGGGCGTGAACCACGAGAAGTACGACGGGGCGAAGCATCACATTATTTCGAACGCCTCCTGCACCACAAACTGCCTCGCGCCGATCGCCAAGGTGATCAATGATGAGTTCAAGATTGTCAGCGGCACGATGACAACGATTCACTCTTATACCAACGATCAGGTGATTCTGGATTTTCCACACAAGGATCTGCGAAGGGCGCGAGCGGCGGCGCTGTCGATGATTCCGACGTCTACGGGCGCAGCGAAGGCGCTGAAGCTGGTGCTGCCCGAGCTCGGCGGCAAGATCGACGGATTCTCTATGCGCGTGCCTACACCAAATGTTTCCGTGGTCGATCTCGTGGTATGGGTGGAAAGGAAAACGACCAAGGAAGAAGTAAATGCCGCGCTGAAGAAGGCCTCCGAGAGTGGGCCGCTGAAAGGGTATCTCGGCTACGAAGAGAACGAACTGGTATCGTCGGATTTCAAAGGCGATCCGCGCTCTTCGATCGTCGACTCGCTGATGACCCTGGTGGTCGGCGGCAATTGCGTCAAGGTGATCTCCTGGTATGACAACGAGTGGGGATATTCCTGCCGCGTGCGCGACCTGATTCACTATATGGCCAGCAGGGGCCTGTAACAACAATGCGGAGCCGCGCCTGCCATTGGGCATTCGGGCGGCTCCGCACTCAATGCTTACCTTTAAATAACGCCCTCTAAAGGACGACCAGCCAATGTCCAAGCTTTCCATCCGCGATCTCCCTCTCAATGGCAACCGTATTTTCATGCGCGTCGATTTCAACGTTCCGCTGGAAGACGGACGCGTCATGGACGATACGCGCATCCGCGAAACTCTGCCCTCTATCGAATACGCGCTGCGACACGGGGCAAGACTGATTCTCGCCTCGCATCTGGGACGGCCCAAGGGCAAGCCCAATCCCAAGATGAGTCTGAAGCCGGTAGCTGAGCGGTTGCGCATGGTTTTGGACAAGGAACTGGCACGTGGCGAGAATGTGGGGTTCTGCCCGGAGTGCGTCGGACCCGAGGCGGAAGAAGTGGCCATGCAACTGGAAAAAGGCCAAACGTTGCTTCTGGAGAACCTCCGCTTTTATGCGGAGGAAGAAGCGAACGATGAAAAGTTCGCGAAGCAGTTGGCCACTCTGGCGGATTTCTACGTCAACGATGCGTTCGGCACTGCGCATCGCGCGCACGCCTCCACCGTGGGAATCACCAAGTTTCTGCCAAAATCGGCGGCGGGCCTGCTCATGGAGAAAGAGCTGCAATATCTGGGCAAAGCTCTAAAAGATCCGGAGCAGCCATTTATCGCGATTCTCGGCGGAGCCAAAGTCAGCGACAAAATTGGAGTGATTCGGAATCTGATGGACAAGGTGGATTCGCTGATTATCGGCGGCGGCATGGCTTACACCTTTTTGAAGGCTCAGGGGCAAGAGATCGGCAAATCGCTGCTGGAGGCGGACAAAGTTGATCTGGCGCGGCAACTGTTGGCGGAAGCAAAGCAACGAAATGTGAAGTTTCTGTTACCCATTGATCACATTGTGGCGATGAAGCCCGAGCCAAACTCCGTGGCCCAGCAGATCGGGGAGGGGCAGCCGATTCCGGCAGATCGCATGGCCCTCGATATCGGCCCGAAGACGATTGAACTGTTTTCGGAGGAAATCTCGCGCGCACGCACCATCGTTTGGAACGGGCCGATGGGAGTGTTTGAGGTTCCGGGATTCTCGCGCGGAACTTTCAAGGTTGCCCGCGCCGTGGCGGAGAATGTGGGTGCAATCTCGATAGTGGGCGGCGGTGACACGGTCGCGGCGGTGCATGCCGCGGAAGTTGCGGATAAGATGACCCACATTTCCACGGGCGGTGGAGCGTCGCTGGAGTTTCTGGAAGGTAAGCAGCTGCCGGGAGTCGAAGCACTGACAGAAAAGAAGTGATTGGTCTGGATACGCGCGTGCAAGAATTCACGATTCGACTGGTGCTGGAGCGCGACAGGTGCGTTGAGTTCTTCGGCCCGGGAGACATTACGCGCGAGACGACGGGCGCCGTCGTAAACGCCGCGAATTCGTCGCTTTTGGGCGGAGGCGGGGTGGATGGCGCCATTCACCGCGCCGGCGGACCAGCCATTCTGGCGGAGTGCAGAAACATTGTGAGCAGGATTGGAAGGCTGCCCGCAGGTAAGGCTGTCATCACCACCGGCGGACGACTCGCCGCAAAAAACGTGATCCATACGGTTGGACCGATCTATCGCGGTGGGGAAAATGGAGAAGCCGAAGAATTAGCCAGTTGTCATCGCGAGTCCGTTCGCCTGGCGGATGAGAACTCGCTCGAATCTTTGTCATTTCCGGCGATTTCAACCGGAGCTTTCGGATACCCCGTTTCGGAAGCGGCACCCATCGCGATTGCATCTACTGTCGAGGCCTTGGCCTCCGCGAATTCTGTCAAGAAAGTTCGATTTGTACTCTTTGATGCCGCCACATCAAGAGCGTACGAACGAGCCGCCGAAAAATTCAGTTTCCCTAAAACCGCTTCTCTACTCGGAATCGAAAAGGCCCCTTCATGAGAAAAAAGGTCATTGCCGCTAACTGGAAGATGTACAAAACGCCTGATCAGACCCGCGAGTTTTTTCGCGATTTCCTGCCCCTGGTTTCCGGCCACGACCGTGATGAAATCGTGGTCTGCCCGCCTGATATCGATCTAGCGGTGGCAGTGGAATCGACGAAAGGATCAAATGTGGCCATCGGCGGTCAGAATGTGCATTGGAAGCCGGAGGGAGCGTTTACTGGTGAAACTTCCGCGGCGATGCTGCTCGCCTTGGGCGTCACTCACGTCATCATCGGACACTCAGAGCGGCGACAGTACTTTGGAGAAACCGACGACACAGTGAACCTGCGATTGAAAGCCGCGCTGGAGGCTGGTCTTAAGCCAATCTGTTGCGTGGGCGAGGTGCTTCAGGAGCGGGAAGCGGGAATGACCGACGATGTTCTTCGCCGCCAGTGTGTGCGTGCGTTCCATGCGGTCTCCGCCAAGAAGGCTGCCAACCTGATGGTGGCCTACGAGCCGGTGTGGGCCATCGGCACAGGAAAAACGGCGACGCCGGAGCTGGCCGCCGAGGCGCATGCGGTGATCCGCCGGGAGGCTACGGAAATATTCGGCGAAGAGTTTGCTGCGAAGCTGCGCATTCTTTATGGGGGGTCGGTGAAACCGGACAACGCCTCGGCCCTCATGGCGCAGGAAGAAATCGACGGCGCTCTGGTAGGCGGAGCATCGCTCGATCCTAAATCGTTTGCGGCGATTGTGAAGTATTAGAATCCCGGGTCGGAGCGGCAAAAAGCAGGTTCCCTTCGGCATCGCTCAGGGCGGGCTCTCCCCTCCGCCGTCGCTGGTGCTCCGGCTCCGGTCCGAATGACCAGCGGTTGATATCGCTATCTCGAGTGCCGGGCTTCGCCCGGCTGGACAGCCGATGGCGGCTGTCCCCGCATCAGCCATGCGAAGTATTCTTTGATCTGCTACTCTTTTCTGCTCGCGAATCCAGGAGTTCAATCTGCTTGAAGATAGAGAGCGTGGATGACGGAAACGGTGCGTCCTGAACCGAGTCCTCTGTTCCGGTGGCTGGTTCTGATCTTTGTCAGTCTGGCGATGTTCGGCAGCTACTACGCCTACGATGCTCTGAGTCCTCTGGCGGACGTGCTGAAACAGCAACTTCACTTCACCGATCTGGACATAGGGTTTCTGCAGGCCATCTATAGCTTTCCTAACATTTTCACCGTGCTTATCGGCGGCTTCATTATTGACCGCATTGGACTTCGCAAATCGCTGATGATCTTCGGCGTGCTTTGCTTCATCGGTCCGGCCATCACCGCCGCCACCGGGAAGCTCCCGGTCATGGCGGCGGGACGCCTTATCTTCGGGATGGGGGCAGAGTCGCTCAACGTAGCGGTAACCGCCGCGTTGGCGCGTTGGTTCCGGGGCAAAGAATTGAGTTTCGCCTTTGGCCTGAACCTCACCGCTTCACGCCTCGGTACTTTCGCGGCTCTCAACTCTCCGACCTGGGCCCGTGCGGCCTACGCCAGTTGGCGAACTCCGTTCCTCATCGCGCTGGCATTCACCTCGATGTGCGTCGTGGGATCCGTCATTTACTGGATGTTGGAAGTGTATGCGGAAAAGAACTATCACCTGGGGGAAGTTTCGACCGACAAAGTGGTCTTCGCCGACCTTTGGAAGTTCGGCGTGAGTTACTGGCTGATCGTAGCTCTATGCATTGTCTTCTATTCGGCTATCTTCCCTTTCCAGACTTTCGCAGTGAAGTTTTTCATGGAGGCGCATGGTACGTCCCGCGAATTTGGTGGATTTCTGTCGAGCATGCTGACGTTGTTTGCCATGATCGCAACCCCACTCTTTGGCCTGTGGGTGGATCGCGTGGGCAAGCGCGCGCTGCTGATGATGTTCGGATCGTTGCTGCTGATTCCCGTCTACCTGATGATGGCCTACACGCACATCAACCTGTACGTGCCGATGGCGATGATGGGGGTCGCGTTTTCCCTGATCCCGGCGGTGATGTGGCCGTCGGTGGCTTACATCGTGGATCAATCGAGGCTAGGGACAGCGTACGGGTTAATGACCATGATCCAGAACATAGGGTTATTCGGGCTTAACCTACTGGTGGGATGGGCCAACAACTATAGCGATGCCGATGCCACGAATCCCGCGGGCTACAACCTGGGAATGTGGATTTTCTCGATCCTCGGAATCCTCGGAGTTGTCTTCGCATTTCTGCTGCGGCAGCGGGAACTGGGGCCACACGGTCACGGCCTGGAGACGATTACTACGGGCACCAGCAAGGCCTGAGCCGATCGCGCAGGCTACAGATTTCCGAAGATTGCGACTCTTCGCGTCCACCGGGGTTTAAGGTCCTGGAGTAGACTGATACCCTATCTCTCCACATGCAAAGGCTTTTCGAAGACGTCCGAAGTTCGAGTGCGACCAGGCAGATCCCTCCGAAGTTCGGTAGAAATACTCTGATATTCTGGAACCAAAGGGGCGCACCCAAGGTTCGGCAAAGGCGCGCAAACAATACAACACAAACTACTTATGCCGCATCCCAATGAGTGCGGCCGGAAAAGACGAGTTGACCGAGCCACGACAGAATAAAGCCACTGAACTCAGTGAAGCCGAAGCCATCGAACGGGCTAAGCTCGGGGACGCAGGAGCGTTCCAGGTGCTCTATGACAAGCACAAGCGACGAGTGTATTCGCTTTGTCTGCGAATGACGGCGAACACCGCCGAGGCGGAAGACTTGGCGCAGGAAGCGTTTCTGCAGCTTTATCGCAAGATCGGGACGTTTCGCGGCGAGTCGGCTTTTTCCACCTGGCTGCATCGTCTGTCGGTGAATGTGGTACTGATGCATCTGCGGAAGAAGAGCCTTCCCGTAGTTTCGCTGGAAGAGAGTACCCAAGGCACCGAAGATGATTCGCTGAAGAAGGACTTTGGGGCGGACGACACGGCGTTGGCCGGGTCGATTGATAGGCTGCAGCTACAGAGGGCGGTGAATGACCTCCCTCCCGGTTATAGAACGATTTTTGTTCTTCACGACGTGGAAGGTTACGAGCATAATGAGATCGCCGGTTTGGTGGGATGTTCGATCGGCAACAGTAAGTCGCAGTTGCACAAGGCGCGCATGAAGTTGCGCGACCTGCTCAAGATGAATAGAGCCGAAAAGGCCGGGAAGTCTCGAGTAGGGTAAGAAACTGGTTACAAGAATTTAGAGAGAAACATTAGTAACCTCAGCAGGGGCGTTGGAACTGCGGCGATTGCCAAAGCCGCGGTAGATTCGGGGAGAGGTCGCATGAATTGCGTTGAGCTGCAGCACAGCTTGGCGGAAGTGGAAGACGGCAATACGCTGGAGCAGAGTGCTCACTTGAGCTCTTGTCCGAGATGCTCGGCGTTGCTGAAAGAATTAAATCTGATCGTTGCATCGGCCGCGGAGCTGCAGGCCAGCGACGAACCCAGCCCGAGAGTCTGGACTTCCATTGAAGTTGCGCTGCGACACGAAGGGTTGATTCGTCCGCAGCGCATGAACCAAGGCCAGCGGGCGCCCCTGCCCTCCTTCAGCGCGCGCTGGGGAGCGGCGCGATGGCTGGTGCCAGCAGCGGCCATGTTGCTGTTGACAGTGGGAATCTACGAACGTCGTCAGTCATTGCCTAATCCGACTCATCAAGAAGCGTCCGTTTTGACGCCGGTGAATCTTTCAGGATTGAACGATGACGACTTGCTCCAGGAAGTAGCGGCCAACTCTCCTGCGATGCAAGGGCAATATGAAGAGAATTTGCGGCGGGTCAATGAATCCATCCGGGACGCGCAGGGCCTGGTAACCGAGAATCCCAATGACGAAGACGCGCAGCGGTCGCTGATGGATGCATACCAGCAGAAATCCATGCTATTTGAGATGGCGATGGATCGGCAGTTACCATAGCGGCGAAACTTTTCGAGACCGATTTTACGCGAGTGCGGGGATTGACTATGTTGAGCAAACGGGCGGCAAAGTTCGTCACCGTCACCGTGATCATGGTGGGCGGGCTGGTGGCGGAGAGCAAGAAAGAACTGCACTTTACGGTGCGGCCGCGAGCCGGGGTGTCGGTTATGAATCCTTATGGCTCAATTTCTGTGAAACCTTCGCCAGGCAACACCGTAACCGTGCTCGCGACGTTGCACTCCGACAAGGTGGAAGTGGATAACAACCAAAGTGGAAACCGGGTTGATATTCAATCGCACCTGCTGGCTGGCGCCGACGCTGAATCTGGGCGCGTGGATTATGAAATTCTGGTGCCGCCCGACGCCAGCATCACCTTGCATTCCAGCACGGGATCGCTGCACGCGGAGAAGCTGCATGGGGATGTAAATTTGGAAGGTCCGGGTGCGGCCGTGGATGTTCGCGACATATCAGACGCTCACGTTCACGTAAAGACGATGAACGGCAGCGTAAATCTGGATAACATACAGAACGGGCACGTCGAAGTAGATTCATTGAGCGGCGAGGTTACCCTGAACAGTGTGAATGGTTCGCTGGTGCAGGTGGTTTCGACAAGCGGTCAAATCAATTACATCGGAGACTTTGGCAATAGCGGCGAATATCGGCTGACTAGCCATAGCGGCGACATCAATGCCACCATCCCGGAATGGACTTCAGCCGACGTCAGTGCCCGGTCGGTCCGCGGCGAAGTACACGATGACATTCCGCTCCAACCCAAAACTCATACATACTTTACGCTCGATAAGGGGCGTGCCTTCGCAGGTACCGTCGGCCGGGTTGCGGTCTCATCCACGGTAGTATTGCGAACCTTCAGTGGTAAAATCCATCTTAGAAAACGCTCCGAAAAACAATAAGAAGAAGAGAAACCTGAGGCAGCGAAAACGGCGTCCGCAGGATATCCGGGCGGTTATATTGGTCGGCTTCATGGGCGCCGGCAAGAGTAGTGTGGGCCGGGCTCTCGCCGCAGAGCTCGGCTGGACCTTTGAAGATCTCGACCAACGGATTGAAAGTCGCGACGGGAGGTCCGTAGCGGAGATCTTTCGCCTCTCCGGGGAAGCTGAGTTTCGCCGGAAGGAGCACGACGCCCTGAAGCAATTGCTGGGGGAGTTGCGGGATGGCTCCGAGGCGGTGATCGCCCTGGGTGGGGGAGCATTTATCCAGAAAACCAATGCCAGGTTAATTAAAGCCTCGGGCATCCCGACCGTCTTCCTGGACGCTGGAGTGGATGAACTGTGGCGGCGGTGCATGCAAGAGTCGGCAAACGCGGGAGCGGAGCGGCCGTTACTCAGCAGGGCAGAAGGCTTTCGGGACCTCTACGAAAAGCGTCGCCCGCATTACCTGAAAGCACGGTTGAGACACGATACCGGCGGGAAGGCGGTTGAGCAGATCGCCTCTGAGCTGATTCATACTCTGGGGCTGAATCGCCGCGGTGGGGAACGAGGAGAAAACCAGTGACTTTGATGGTGCACCTCAGATGGGGAATGGTCGCGGCTCTGGCGTGCGCGAGTATGACCTACGCCAGCGACAAAAAGGACAGCCCGAAGCCGGGGGATAGCCAAACCGTGGATTCAGGGTCGTTCGGCGTCTTTGTCAGGGGTCAGCGCGTAGTGACCGAGACTTTCACCGTACAGCAGGATAATGGCATCAGCATCGTGAAATCGAGATTGCAGGAAACCGGCAGTAATCCGGCGGCGGGCGCACAAAAGTCGGAACTGCAGATGACCGGCAGCGGCGCGCTGGTTCGTTACGAATGGAGCGATGGCAACGGCTCGCTGGTAGTGACGCCGAAAGACGAATTCCTGCTGGAGAACATCGTCGCTCCGGGTTCCTCCAAGCCGGTACCACAGATGTTTTTAATGCCGAATACCTCGGCCATACTGGACAATAACTTCTTCATTCACCGTGAGGTGCTTGCTTGGCGCTATTTGGCAACCAACTGTCAGGCGGGCAGTAGTCCTCTAAAATGCAAAGCCAGCGACGAGTATGGTGTGCTGGTCCCGCAGGACCGAACGTCGACGCGGGTTCGCATGGAACTGGTAGGAATGGAAAAAGTAACGATTCGCGGCGTTGAGCGGGAACTGCTACGGCTGAATCTGAGGGGCGAAGAGTTCTCGTGGACGCTTTGGGTAGACGATAAGGATCATTCAAAACTAATCCGTGTGCTGATTGCGGACGATAATACAGAGGTACTGCGAGACTAGCGAAGGCTACGTTTATTCTCGACACTTGATTCGAAGTTGCCTGGAGCGACAATTTGCCAGTGGCTGATGCACGCACGGCCCGGGTCTTAATCACGGTGCTGTTGTTTGCGCTGGGGTTGGGGTTTCTCTATGCCGCGCGGCAGACCTTGGTGGCATTCCTTTTTGCGATCTTCTTCGCCTACCTGATGAGCCCCCTGGTCTCGTACCTGGAGAAAATTCTGCGGGGGCGAGGACGCGCTATCGCGGTGATCTACGTGTTGCTGCTAGGTCTGGTGGTTTTGTTCTTCGTTTCCACCGGACCGCGGATCGCTCGGGAAAGCGCGCGCTTAGGCCAGTCGCTGCCTGCGATCTCCCGCTTGAGTTCCGGACAGATCGCAGAACAACTGGGACAGGAGCACGGTTGGAACGCCCGCGCGGTTGACTTGGCGCGGGACTACCTGGCCAGTCACAGTGATGAAATCGAGAAATTGGCGCAGAACGTTGGCTTGCGGGTGGCGGATGTAGCCAAGCAGGCCTGGCTGCTGGTAGTAGTTCCCGTGCTATCGATCTTTTTCCTGAAAGATGGCCAGGGCTTCAGCCAGATCCTTCTGAGCCTGGTGCAGTCAAGGCCGCAGCGGGAATTGCTGCAAGGCGTGCTGAGTGATTTGAATCAGATGCTGGCGCACTTTATCCGCGCGCAATTGACGCTGGCGGCCCTCACGCTGGTGACGTATTCGGCGATGCTAGGCATCCTGAGAATGCCTTATGCGTTGGTGCTGGGCACTTTGGGCGGCTTGCTCGAGTTCATCCCGGTGATAGGGCCGCTGGTGGCCGCGCTTATTATCGTGGGTGTATCTTTGCTGGTGAGCTATCCGCACTGGCTCGGGCTGATCATTTTCCTCGGCATCTGGCGGCTGATTCAGGACTACGTGACTTCCCCGCGGATCATGGGCCACAGCATGGAACTGCATCCGCTTGCGGCCATTTTCGGCGTAATGGCAGGCGGCGAAGTGGCCGGCATTCTTGGTATTTTTCTTTCAATTCCTGTGATGGCGAGCTTGCGCATCGTGTTCCGCAGATGGCGGCTGTACGCGGAAAAGCGAAAGTTCGGTCCGCTGGATGAATACGTACTGGGCAACAAGCTGGGGGTTAAGAAGTAGGGTCTTAGTTTCCGGCTTCTGGTTTACTGGTTTCGTTCGGCAGGTTGCAGGCTTCCCTTCTATCGATTGATGCTAGCTAACCCCTTCCTGGTAAGGAAATTTTGTCGCAGCTCCGGCATGATCATCCTCTACTTTTCCTATCGGCGCGCGAACAAAACGCTGTGGTAACGAGAGATTTCGTGCTCTCCGGAGATAGCCTTGAAACTGCTTTCTCATGGAGTTGTTCCTTACCACTATGGGAGAAACAGCAGCGAGCGGTTACTTTGGCAACTTCTTTCGAAGTAACGCTGTTGTAGAATTCAAGGTACCTTTATGAACTGGAAATCATGAGCAGCAAACTTCCTATCGGCATTCTCGGCGCCACCGGGGTGGTCGGGCAGAGGTTTATCCAGATGCTGGAGACCCATCCGTGGTTCGAAGTGGCCTGGCTGGCCGCCTCTGACCGGTCGGAGGGCAAGACCTACGCTGAAGCCGCGCGCTGGCGGCTGAAGACCGCGATTCCGGCGAATGTGGCGGCAATGAAGGTTTCGCCAGCCACGGCCGAAGGTGCGCCCAAGATCATTTTCGCGGCACTGGATGCCTCGATCGCAGCCGAGATGGAGCCTCGCTTTGCCGAGGCTGGCTGCTTCGTGGTTTCGAATTCCAGCGCGCTGCGGATGAAGTCCGATGTCCCCCTCGTGATCCCCGAGGTAAATGCCGGGCACATCAAGCTGATTGACACACAGGCATGGCGGAAGAAATCCGGGGGCTACGTGGTGACCAATCCGAATTGCTCCGCTATCGGCCTGGTGCTGGCGCTGGCGCCACTGCAGCAGCGCTTCGGACTGGAAGCGGTGATGGCCGTGACCATGCAGGCGGTCAGCGGTGCGGGATATCCCGGCGTAGCGTCGCTCGACATTCTGGGGAATGTGATTCCCTACATCCGCAATGAAGAAGAAAAAATGGAAGAGGAGACGCTGAAACTGCTCGGTCAACTAAACGGGACCAAGGTTATTCCTGCGACTTTCGCCATGAGCGCGCAGTGCAACCGGGTTGCGGTGGAGGACGGGCACACAGAGTCGATCTCGGTGCGGTTGAAGACGAACGCTCAGCCGGCTGCGATCATCGCGGCTTGGAATGAGTACCGCAGTGCTCCACAGGAATTGCAGCTTCCCAGTGCGCCGGCGCGGCCGGTTGTGTACATGGAGGCCAGCGATCGGCCGCAGCCGCGGTTCGACGTGGACCTGGGCGCAGGCATGACAACAGCTGTGGGACGGCTGCGGCCTTGTGGAGTATTGGATTGGAAGTTTACTGTCCTCTCGCACAACACGATCCGCGGAGCGGCAGGCGCGGCGGTACTGAATGCCGAACTGCTGAAGGCCAAGGGTTACCTCGATTGAAATCGCAACAGCACTCCCGTAATCCTGCCTGGAAGTCACGCCGATGATCGTGATGAAATTCGGCGGCACATCGGTGGAAGATGCCAAGGCCATCGAGCGCGTGGCCGCAATCGTAAAAGAACGCGTGCCGCAGAAGCCTGTGGTGGTGGTCAGCGCTATGGCTCGCGTTACCGATACGCTGCTGACGATGGCGCGCGCCGCGGGAGCGGGCGAACGCAAGACCGCTCTCAAGCTGTGCCGTTCGCTTCAGGAACGCCACTACAACACCGCCAGCGAACTGCTGGGAACGGCCTTATTCACTGACTTTCACTCGGAACTGGGAGCCGACTTCGAGTTGCTTGATGAATTGCTGCGCGGCATTTCCGCGGTGGGCGAGATTACGCCGCGGACTACCGATCATGTGGCTGCGTTCGGCGAGATTCTCTCCAGCAAAATTGTGGCGGCGGCGTTTTCCGCGCACGGCCTGAACAGCGCTCATGTGGATGCGCGCGAGATCCTCGTGACCGACAGCAGTTACATGCAGGCAGTCCCGCAGACGGAAGAAACGAATGAGCAACTGCAAAGCAAAGTGAAGCCGCTGCTGGATGCCGGTAAGGTTCCAGTGATGGGTGGGTTTGTAGGAGCAAACCGCGCCGGGATAACCACGACGATCGGACGCGGTGGCTCCGATTTTTCCGCTGCCATCGTGGGCGCGGGACTAGGCGCCGAGCGCATTGAAATCTGGACCGACGTGGATGGCATTCTCACCACCGATCCCCGCATTTGTAAGGAAGCGCGGCGCATCAAGGTGATCAGCTTTGATGAGGCAGCGGAACTGGCATATTTCGGCGCCAAGGTACTGCATCCCGCGACGGTGCTGCCTGCCATCCAGAAAAATATCCCGGTTTATGTGCTGAATTCGCTGAATCCGTCGTGTGAAGGGACGAAAATTACAACCCGCGCGCCGCAGGGGAAAAACATCCTCAAAGCAATTGCCGTGAAGAAGCGCATCACGATTGTGGATGTGGCCGCACCGCGCATGTTGCTGGCGCATGGCTTTCTGCGTGCCATCTTTGAAGCGTTTGACCGGCACAACGTAGCGGTCGACGTGGTCTCGACTTCGGAAGTGAGTGTTTCAGTTACGGTGGACTCCAATCAGGCCATTCCGGCGCTGGCGGCCGATCTGGCCAAATTGGCGGACGTGAAATATGAAGGCCGTAAAGCGATCATTTGTCTGGTTGGAGAAAACCTTCGCGACAAACCGGGTGTAGCCGCTGCGGTTTTTGCGGAAGTGGCGGGCACGAACATTCGAATGATCTCGCAGGGTGCTTCGGAAATTAATCTGACTTTTGTCATCGAAGAAGACAAGGTGCCGGAAGTGATCCAGCGTCTGCACAAAACCTTTTTTAAGGACCTCGATCCGGAAGTGTTCGCCTAGGGCGGTGGAACTCCACCGCGCTTCTCCGCTACTCTGCATCGGGGGCGTTCCATGAACATCCTTCTGTTAGGCCGCGGAAAGACCGGATCGCTGGTTGCGGAAGTCTCGCGCCAGCGGGGACATGACATTCGCGTGGCGGGCGCCGCGGAAAATGCTGGAGCTGCGCTGCTGGTGCCCGAGAATCTGCGCGGAATTGATGTGGTGATTGATTTCACTGCTCCCTCCTGCGTTCTGGCCCACATCGAGGCCTGCGTCGAAGCGGGTAAGAACATGGTCGTCGGCACCACGGGTTGGTATGGAGAGATGGATCGGATCAGGAAGCTAGTGGAGCGCCAAATTACTGGATTCGTCTACGCGGCGAATTTCTCAGTCGGGGTAAATCTATTTCTCGATGTCGCCCGGGCTGCGGCTGCGGCCTTGCAGCACGGCTACGGCGGACAGATATTCGAGCGCCACTACGCTCATAAGAAAGATGCGCCGTCGGGAACGGCGATCGCGATCCAGAGCGTCATCCGCGAATCGAGCGGCCAGAGCGATAATCTCGGGATCATTTCCTTGCGGGAAGGTGATGTTGTGGGCATGCATGAACTCACCCTCGACTCTCCCGCGGACACCATTTATATCTGCCACGATGCCAAGTCCAGGCAGGGCTTCGCCGATGGCGCGGTGCGCGCGGCGGAGTGGATCGCGGGCAAGAAGGGCTTCTACGATTTCAAAGACGTGTGGCGGGAGCTGTAGTTCCCGCAGCCGTTCCCACACCGGCTCATTCGCGTTATCTTATTAGCATGCAAGTTCGTGGCTGTGGTACGGCACTGGTCACTCCGTTTCATCCGGATGGTTCGATCGATGACACTGCCCTGCGCAATCTGGTGGCCTGGCAGGTTGAATCGGGCATAGATTTCCTCGTCCCTTGCGGAACTACCGGCGAGACACCAACGCTCAATCACGAAGAATGGCTGCAAGTGATCGATACGACCATCGAGGTGGCGGCCGGACGCGTGCCCATAATGGCGGGGGCAACGTCGAATTCCACACATGATGCCGTCGAGAAAGCCAAAGAAGTTTCGGCCCGGCCCGGAGTTGATGCAATTCTCACCGCTTCTCCCTACTACAACAAACCGACACAAGAGGGTCAATACCGGCATTTCAAGGCGATCGCCGAGGCCGTGGGAGACAAGCCGGTCGTTCTGTACAACGTTCCCAGCCGCACGGGAGCGAATCTCGAACCGCAAACGCTGGGGCGTTTGGCAGACATTCCAAACATTGTCGGAGTGAAGGAAGCCAGCGGCAACATGACGCAGGTTGCCGAGGCTATCAATACCGTGCCGGAATCGTTTTCACTCTTCTCCGGTGATGACGCTGTCACCTTGCCAGTGATTGCTCTGGGCGGCGTGGGGGTTGTATCCGTGGCGGCGAATGAAATTCCGCACGAGATGGCAGCGATGACGCGCGCCGCGCTCAACAACGATTGGACTACAGCGCGCCGGATTCATCGCAAGTATCTAGCCCTGATGCAGGGAAATTTCATTGAATCCAGCCCCCTTCCGGTGAAGGCGGTGCTGGCGATGATGGGCAAAATTGAAGAGAACTATCGTCTGCCGTTGCTGCCGATGCGGCGCGACACGCGATCGAGGCTCCAGAAAATTGCGATGGAAGCAGGGCTCATTGCGAAACCGGCAGCCGCCGCTCCGGAGGCGGCAGAATTCTACATTTACGAAAATTGGGCGGCCGGACCGCATAAGATCGTGCTGCATCGCGGATCGTGCGGGCAATGCAACCAGGGCAAAGGCAGGCCGGCCGGGCACGACGCCAACCACGCGCGCTGGCACGGACCCTATGCGACCTTAGTCCAGGGGCGCGAAGTTGCCCACGGAATGACGGGCGTGCTGATTCGAAGCGAGTGCAAGTGCGTTTAAAGGCAGAAGTGAGAAGGCAGAAGGAACAACGGGCATTCCAGAGTTTTACCTCTGACTTCTAACTTCTGACTCCTGCATTTCCTTTATACTTTCCCCGGATGCAATCCCTGAAAACTTCCATCGAGCGTCTGGCAGCGCTGGGCGAGGTCGAGCACAATCCTGAAGCACGTCCGGCGTTTTTCGAATTCCGCGACGCACTGACGCGGGGAAAGATCCGCGCGGCGGAAAAGATCGACGGCCGCTGGGTCGTCAACACGTGGGTGAAACATGGCATCCTGCTTGGCTTTCGGCTGGGTGAACTGACTGAGATGGGCGGAGCGGGGCTGAGTTTCGTGGACAAAGACACCTTCCCTGCCCGGCAGTTTTCCGTGGGCGATCGCGTGCGCATCGTTCCGGGAGGGTCGTCGGTGCGCCTGGGAGCGTACCTGGCCCCCTCGGTGATCTGCATGCCGCCGATGTTTATCAACGTGGGCGCGTACCTTGATGAAGGCACCATGGTCGATTCTCATGCGTTGGTGGGATCGTGCGCCCAAGTTGGAAAGCGCGTGCACTTGAGTGCGGCGGCGCAGATTGGCGGTGTGCTCGAGCCGATTAATGCGGCTCCCGTGATCATTGAGGACGACGTGCTGGTGGGCGGCAACTGCGGAGTGTATGAAGGCACGCTGGTCCGGACGAGAGCTGTGTTGGGGGCGGGCACAATTTTGACGCGATCGACGCCGCTCTATGACCTGGTACGCGGCGAAGTTTATCGCGCCACTGCAGAGGCACCGCTGGAGGTTCCGGAAGACGCGGTAGTTGTGTCGGGCTCGCGGGCGGTGAAGAAAGGTCCGGCGGCTGACTTAGGAATCTCTTTGTATACCCCCGTCATCGTGAAATACCGGGATGAGAAGACGGACCGTGGGATCGAGTTAGAAGATTGGCTGCGCTAGTTCCTGCCCAGATTGACGCTGTCGGGATCGCTCCAACGGTACATTCCTACCTTGTCTCGCCGCGCTGGGGCGCGGCTCCGCCGGCGTTCGGAATGACAAAGGCTTGATCTGCGCGTCTACGCGACACGGATAACGAGCCCCCGCCCCTCATCGGTACTAACGCGAATCTGATCGAGACTTGAAATCACGACATCGGCTTCGCTCAAGGCTGACGCGGGATATGTGCTGGTGAGTGCAATCACTTTCATTCCGCCCGCCTGTGCCGCACGGATTCCCGCGGGCGCGTCTTCGATCACAAGACATTCAGACGGAGCTACTGCCAGCGCCGCCGCACCTTTCAGATATGGTTCGGGATGAGGCTTGCCGTTGGCCACGTCATCCGCGGCGATCATAACTTTCGCAATCGGTATTCCGGCGAGTTGCAGCCGGCCAGTGGCCAGGTGGCGCCTTCCGGAAGTGACCACGCCCCAGCGGCCGTCCGGAATTGCCTGGATGAGTTCGATTGCACCGGGCATGACGGCTACTCCGTCGCGATCTGCCGCCTCGCGCCTTTCCAGCTTTCCGACCTCTGCCTCCGCGTCAAGATGCGGAGCGACGGCGCGAACCACCTCGACGGCACGAACTCCGTGAGCGATGGCCATCACTTTGTGCTCGTCAATTTCCCGCTCGCGGGCCCAGATGCGCCACTGGCGGTCGACGGAGCCGGTCGAATTTACCAGAACACCGTCGAGATCGAAGAGAATTGCGGAGCAGTGAAAAGTGGTCATCGTTATTTCTAACACAGACTTCGAGCGCAGACGGAAACTAGCGGATTGCAGCCGGCAAAGTCGGCGGCTCCTGCGACATCAAGGACTGCTCCTGGGCCTGTTGTCGCAGCTGCACATGACGTTCGCGGAAGTGAGCTTTGGCACGGTCGCCCCAGGCCCGCACAAACCAATAGTTGAGACCGGCGCCAATCACGGAACTGACCAGCGGAATCATGCGTCCCGCCCATTTCTCCACAACCTCCGTGCTGGCACTGGCTGCAATACGCTGGATCACTCGGGGGACAAACTTGTTGATCACTTCTTTCTCCAGCAGCTCGCGGCTGACGTCAACTCCGGCCGCGCTGGCGGCAGCGATCCATAGTTCGGCGATTTCACTGTCGGTACTGAATTGAAAGCCGTAGACAAGGCTCAGCTTCTGGATCGTGCGCATGGTGATGGCCGATAGGATGCCGAGATCAGGAATGATGGTAATCAACCCGCCCAGGCCAAAGCCGGCGCCCTCGGCGGCGGCGAGTTTCATCCCCCCACGAATCAGATCATCGGCCACCGCATCGAGCTCGCCCATCTCCAGCGAATAGACTCCATGATAACCGCTGACCGGCAGACGATAAGCCGTGCGGAGTTGCACTAGAAATCTTGAAGGATCGACTTGCACCGTCGAGTAGGCGCGGGTGAGACCTTTGACCAGAGCCTTTTCAGCCCGAACGCGAAGCCACGACTTGGATTCCACAGCCGCCATTTTCAATCTTACTCAACCTTAACTCAGAGAGGGACGGAAAGCCATCCGCCGCCGGGTAGAACCGGCAGAATCGCTCTGTACGGTACGTAACACACTCTGCTAGCATCAACAGTACTCCATGCCAACTGGAAAATTGCAAGTGATCCCCCTGGGGGGCCTCGGCGAGTTCGGTATGAACTGCATGGCGGTCCGCTGGGGCGACGACATTATTGTGATCGATGCCGGGCTCATGTTCCCCGAAGCTGAACTGCTCGGGGTCGACATTGTGGTCCCCGACATCTCCTACTTGATCGAGAACCGCCAGCGGGTTCGCGGGATCATCCTCACCCATGGGCACGAGGATCATATCGGCGCGTTGCCTTGGATGCTTTCCGAACTCGAGGTGCCGGTATGGGGAACGGAATTCACGCTTGCCTACGTGGAAGACAAGCTCGACGAGCATGGACTGCTGGAAGACGCCGATCTACGCGAGATGCGTGCGGGAGAGCGCTTCAAGGCAGGCGTGTTTACCATCCATCCGATTCGAGTGACTCATAGTCTGGTGGACTGCGTCGCGCTGGCGATTCACACGCCGCTGGGTGTGATCATTCACACTGGCGATTTCAAAGTCGATCCCACGCCCACTGACAACCATCTGTTCGATCTGCATTCCTTCGTCGAGTACGGCAAGCAAGGGGTGCTGGCGCTGTTTCAGGATTCGACCAACGTTGAACGCAAGGGATACACGCCGAGCGAGCGAGCGGTGCGGCGCAAGTTCGACGAAGTTTTTGCCCACACCCAACGGCGCTTGTTCATCTCCTGTTTTTCTTCCTCGATTCACCGCATCCGCTTGGCTGTGGAACTGGCTCACCAGCACGGGCGAAAAGTGGCTTTCGTCGGCCGCTCGATGAACAACTCCGCGGAAATTGCCGAGGATTTGGGCTACCTTGAAATCCCTGAAGGGTTGGTGATCAATCCCGGCGAGATGAAGAATTTTGCGCCGGAGAAAGTTTGCGTGATGATCAGCGGGACGCAGGGCGAGCCCATGTCGGCGCTATCGCGCGCAGCCGTGGATAATCACAAGCACGCCAAAATCGAGAAGGGCGACACCGTTGTGCTGTCGTCCCGCATTATCCCCGGCAATGAGAAAACCATCTACCGGATGATCGATCACCTCTTCCGGCGGGAAGCGTATGTAATCTACGAAGATGGTACGTCGCCCCCAGTTCACGTCAGCGGACATGCCAGCCAGGACGAACTCAAACTCATCATCAACCTGGTAAGACCAAAATATTTTATTCCCATTCACGGCGAGTACCGGCAACTAAAACTGCACGCCGAGATGGCTGGTGCAATGCACAGCGCCGTGGGAAAAGTAATGCTGATCGAGAGCGGGGACATTCTCGAGTTCGACGAACACAATGCCCGCAAGGCGGGAAAAGTCAACGTGGGCCGAGTCTGCATTGATTCTGGATCGCGGACCGATGTGGTTGAAGATCTGATTATTAAAGATCGTCGGCATTTGAGCGAGGATGGCATTGTTCTTCCCATCATTGCCATTAACAAGCTCACGGGACGAGTAGAGACTGCGCCGGAAATTGTGACGCGCGGCTTCAATCCTGGCGATAACGGGTTGCTGGACGGAGCCAGACGGATTGTCGAAGACACACTGGCTCACTCCAGCGAAGAAGAAAAAGCCGATTACGGAGTGATCAAGGAGAAGATCCGCGCTGATTTGAAGCGCTATATTTCGCGGCAGACGCAGAAGCGGCCACTCATCATGCCGGTGATATTGGAGATTTAGGATTGCCACGGATTTGAGTGATTCACACGGATAAACCCCAGATCAAACAACGCAACCGAATGGCTTCCACCATCACTGTTGAGGACATCCACAGAGCAGAAATCCGGCTCCGTGGGGTCGCCGTCCGCACACATCTGATCGAATTCAAGCTCTGTGATGCGGACTCGCGCCGTCTCTACCTCAAGCCGGAAAACCAGCAACCCATTGGCGCCTTCAAACTGCGCGGAGCTTACAACAAGATTGCTTTACTATCGGACGAAGACCGCAAGCGCGGAGTCATTTCGTATTCCAGCGGTAACCACGCGCAAGGAGTAGCCTACGCGGCGCGGGCGCTTGGGGTGAAAGCCGTCATCGTCATGCCGAACAATGCTCCAGCCATCAAGCGGGAGGCCACGGCGGCGCTGGGGGCAGAGATTGTCATCGTAGGCCCGGGCAGCACCGAGCGTCAGATTAGGGCGGAAGAACTGGCCAAACAGCATGGATATGTGATCGTTCCTCCTTATAACGATGAGCAGATTATCGCTGGTCAGGGAACGATGGGATTGGAAATTCTGGAAGATCTGCCGGAGGTGCAAACCGTTTTGGCTCCGGTTGGTGGCGGAGGCATGATCAGCGGGGTGGCTGCGGCGATTAAGTTGAGCAAGCCTTCCGTGAAAGTAATCGGTGTGGAACCGGAAGTTGCAGCCGATGCGCAAGCCAGCTTGCGCGCCGGACAAATCGTCCAATTCCCCGCCTCCGAAGTTTCTCGCACCATCGCCGACGGGCTGCGGACACAGAGCATCGGTGCTATCAATTTCGAGCACATCCGCCGCTATGTCGACGATATCGTCACCGTATCCGAGGACGAGATTCGCCAAGCTGTTAGGTATCTGAGCGACAATCCCGCCACCATTGCGGAACCCAGCGGCGCCGTCGCGGTCGCCGGATTCATTTTCCACGCCCATCAACTACCGCCCGGGAGCCCCAGTGTGGCCATCATCAGCGGCGGGAACATCGAGCCCAAGATGCTGGAAGAACTGAGGCGCGGATCGCCAATTGTTCCCGGTCAACCCTGATCAGTTTGACCGTGGCGCAACCGCCCAACGACGGATGGCGACCACAGACCAAATGGCTTCGACAATTCCGAACGGCCAAGCGCCTTGCAGAAAGCCGTAGACCGAGCCGAGGGCGCACGCCCCGGCAAAGGCGAGAATGAACCACCGGCTGCGCGCCTCGAGGGCATAGCAGACGAGCATTGCGGTTACGGCGAACAGCCCGAAGATGGTCAGCGGGGACAAAGTCTTAGCGCGCGGCGGCCGAGATGTCTACCTGAACTATGAGTGCAATGCAACGGCACGCAAGCCGGTCATGGAACCGACGCGAATGCGAAAGAAGGTCGGCGTGATCAAGTCCTTGCCCGATTTCAGCTGGCGTTCGCCCAATGCGTTTTGCCACCACAGATAACGCTTCTCCAAGAGCTTTCGTGCGTGGCCGCGCTCATCCGTATATTGAGGCTCGACTAGTTCCTGAAAATGGCCGTTGACAATCACACTCATCCACTCCGACTCGCTTGCGATTTCATCAATCTCAATACAGACCTTGGGATTCGCGCGCATCCATTCGATTTTTTGGCCGAGGGTGGAAAGCACATAAAAGTAATCGAGTTCGTAAGCGAAATAAATCGGAACCAGGTATGGCTGGTCGTCTTGCGAGCATGCGAGTCTGCCGATCGAGCTACGCGACAAAAGCTCGCGGCACTCTTTCTCGGTCATTTCATTGACTACCATCGTCCTGCCACCTTCTGTACTGAGCGAGCGCTTGCTGGCTCTGATGAACGCCAAAATTTATGCTAACAGTTGTACGCGCTTTCCTCCACTTCGGCCGCCTTCATCCGAATGACGAATGCTGCGTTGATCACGAGGTGCCGCTCGTCACTTTACGTTGTGACTTCCATCACAGTGCGCGGGGATGCCCGGTGCTGTACTGAGTTTGGAGAAACCTGCTGTGTGCCTCGCCATACCGGGAAAGATACTCGAAATACAAGAGATGGGACCGATGCGGGCAGCCCGCGTACAGTTTGGCGGGATTGTGCGCCAGGTGTCTCTGAGCTTTGTTCCTGAAGCTGGGTTGGGCGACTATGTGATGGTCCATGTGGGCTTCGCGATCAGCCGGGTGGACTCGATAGAAGCTGAACGCACCTACAAGCTACTGGAAGAGATGGGAGCGCTGGAAGGCGAAGTGCCAGCCGCGGAAGAGTAGTTTCGGCCTGATTCTTGGATATGAAATATCTCGACGAATACCGCGACCAGCGCATCGCAAGAGCTCTGGGTTCCGAGATCGTCCAACGAACGACGCAGCCCTGGGTTTTGATGGAGATTTGCGGCGGCCAAACTCATACCATCATGCGTTACGGCCTGGATGAACTGCTGCCACGCGAAATCGAACTCGTCCATGGACCGGGATGTCCAGTTTGCGTCACACCTCTTGAAACCGTCGACAAGGCGATCGCCTTAGCGGCGCGGCCTGACGTCATCCTGGTGTCTTATGGAGATATGCTGCGAGTGCCAGGATCGAGCTCCGATCTGCTTCGAGCCAAGGCGCTGGGCGCGGACGTTCGCATTGCCTACTCCCCGACTGAGGCGGTAAAGATCGCGCGTGCGAATCCTGATCGCAAAATTGTGTTTCTGGCCATCGGTTTCGAGACCACGGCGCCCGCGAACGCCATGGCCGCGTGGCAGGCGAAGCGCGAGGGGCTGACTAACTTCTCCATGCTGGTTTCGCAGGTGCTGGTCCCGCCGGCGATCCGCGCCCTGATGGTCTCCAGCACAAACCGGGTGCAAGGCTTCATTGCGCCGGGGCACGTATGCACGGTTGTGGGCTGCAAGGATTACGAGAATCTGGTTCGCGATTTCCGAATACCGATTGTCGTCGGAGGGTTCGAGCCGGTGGACATTCTCGAAGCGGTGCTGATGCTCGTCCGCCAACTCGAGGCCGGTGAGGCAAAGCTGGAAAATCAATACGCGAGGTCGGTGAGCTACCGGGGGAACGTGCCGGCACAAGAGATCATGGCCGAGGTATTTGAAGTGGCCGACCAGAAGTGGCGGGGCATCGGCCCGATCCCGCAGAGCGGTTTACGCCTGCGTGCGGAATACGCCGCTTACGACGCCACCCAGATCTACGATCTAGGAGAGTTCAGCGTGGACGAGCCCGCTGAGTGCATCAGCGCGCAAGTTCTACAGGGATTAAAGAAGCCAACGGATTGTCCTGTATTTGGCATGCGGTGCACACCGGAAAATCCGTTGGGAGCTCCGATGGTCTCTAGTGAAGGGGCATGTGCCGCCTACTATCACTACCGGCGCCATGTGGTCGCTACTTAGGAGAGCGCGTGTCCACGAAAACCATTGTCGATATGAACTTTGGACTCAATTGCCCGGCGCCGCTCGCCGCCAAGGACACCATCCTTCTGGGACACGGGAGCGGTGGCAAGCTGAGCGCAGCGTTGATTCGCGACGTATTCCTGCCGGCGTTTCCGAGTCCAGTACTGGCGCGTTTGGATGACCAGGCGATCGTAAATGTGAATGGCCAGCGTCTTGCCATGACCACCGATTCCTTCGTTGTGAAACCGCTATTCTTTCCCGGCGGCGATATCGGCTCACTCGCGGTGCACGGCACGGTTAACGACTTGGCCATGGGCGGCGCAACCCCGCTGTTCTTGAGCGCTGCCTTCATCATCGAAGAGGGCTTCGCCATGGACGAGCTTCGGCGGGTGGTGCTTTCGATGCAACAAGCGGCGGCCAGCGCGGGCGTTCAGATTGTGACCGGCGATACCAAGGTCGTCGAGAAGGGCAAGGGCGACGGGCTGTTCATCAACACAACAGGGATTGGACTTGTGCCAGATGGAGTCGAGCTTTCCGCGGACCGCGCGCGCCCGGGCGACAAAGTACTGCTCAGCGGGTCGATGGGCGATCACGGAATTGCGATTCTGGCGCAACGTGAAGGGCTCGAATTCGAAACGCAGATCGTAAGCGACAGCTCGGCTTTGCACGGCCTGGTAGCCGAGATGCTCGCCGTAACCCGTGAGATTCGTTGCATGCGCGACCCAACACGCGGCGGCGTCTCCAGCACACTGAATGAGATCGCGCAGCAGTCGCGGGTGGGGATCGAACTGCAGGAACGTTCCCTTCCGATCCACGAGCAGGTGAAAGGCGCGTGCGAGTTGCTCGGGCTGGATCCGCTCTACGTGGCCAACGAAGGCAAGTTGATCGCAATCGTGCCGGCCGAAGTCGCGGCAGCGGTGCTGCAGGCGATACGACGTCATCCGCTTGGTGCTGAGGCGCAGATAATTGGTACTGTAACGGAAAAGAACGCGGGGCTGGTGACCATGCGAACTCCTCTAGGAACGACCCGCGTGGTGGACATGCTGGCGGGCGATCAGCTACCGCGCATCTGCTAGAAGATGTTCACTGCGCGAGCAAAGGAGATTCCATCTTCTCGTCGGTCGCCCACCATGCTCCGAGTGCGGTGGCGGGTTCGCGCGTTCGATACGCGACGCGGTTGCGATCCAGTTCACGCAAGATTTCTACAACCGCTTGATCCAGCGCTGCTTTCACGGACCCGCTCAAACTGCAACTTGCTTCGTAGCACTCGGCAGAAATTCCAACCAGCAAGAGACTCGCCGGCGCAACTCCGAAAAGCTCGGCGCTAAGCAGCGTGTCAACCAGTGCGGGTGAGTGAGGATCCATGCGCACTGCGGGGCGGTGTTGCATAATCTCGTCTTTGCGATAAAGCAGCACCTTTCCCGGAGTCGCGTCGATAGCAACGGAATCGATCAAGATGACCACATCTTTTCCGGAAATTTGATCGATCAGATCAAGCGCTGGAGTTCCCAAGTCGAGAACTTCGACGCCGTCTTCGAACTCATACCGGGATGCCAGAAGCTGGGCAGTGTAGGGTCCAACGCCATCATCTCCGAGCAACACGTTGCCGATCCCGCCGATCAGGACCTTCTTCATAGCACCTTTGCTTTGGCGATCTGCTTACCCGAGGGATCGAAGGCGTGGCACGCGCAGGCCATGCAGGGATCGAAGGAGTGCACGGTGCGCAAGACTTCCAGCGGCTCTTCGGGCCGTGCCAGCGGCGTGTGCAGCAGTGAGGCTTCGTAAGGACCGTGAGCGCCGGAGGCGTCGCGCGGGCTGGCGTTCCAGGTGGAGGGTACGACCGCCTGGTAGTTTTTGATCTTCTCGTCCTTGATCACGATCCAGTGAGACAGGGTTCCACGAGGCGCCTCATGGGTTCCGACGCCTTCCACCTCGTGGCTGGGAAATACCGGTTGGTTATGAACCGTGTAGTCGCCCTTGGCGATGTTATCGGTCAGAAGCTGCAAATGTTTCTGCGCCAGTTCTGCCAACATGGAGGCGCGAATGGCGCGTGCGGCGTGGCGCCCAAGAGTGGAGTGCAGCATGTCTGGCGTGACGCGGATTCCACCGACAGCCTGGACATTGCTGATCGCCTGAGTGGCATACTTTACCGTTAGCGGATGGCCTTGCGCGAAGCCGACCAACACCTGCGCCAGCGGACCAACCTGCATGGGCTGCCCGTTGAAGCGCGGCGCTTTGACCCAGGAGTATTTTTGTTCCCCGTCCCAGCCGGTGAATTGGGGCTCCGTTTCTCCGGACCAGGGATGCAGGGTCCCTCCGCCCTGATAATAAGCATGGGCAACATCTTCGCTGATGGAATCCCGAAACACTTTGTCCGATGCGGTCTTGAACGGATGTGTCCCGGCGATATTTCCGTCCCTGATGTATCCGCCGGGAAGGTCGTAGCTGGTACCGGCGCTATCCAGCGGCAGATCAGGCACCGCAAGATAGTTGCGGACGCCGCTGCCAATCTTGAACCATTCGGGATACATCGCGGCAACGGCGCAGACATCGACGAAGTAAACCTGATGGATGAACTGCACCACTTCGTCGAGCAGACCGCGGATCATCTCCAGACGATCCATGTTAAGGGCGCTGGCGCTGTCCAGGTCGATCGCGTTTGCCACGCCTCCGACCGTCAGATTCTGAATGTGCGGTGTTTTGGATCCCAAAATTCCGACCACCTGCAGAGCTTTGCGCTGATACTCCAGTGCCTGGATGTAATGCGTGAAGGCCAGCAGGTTCACATCCGGCGAGAGCCGCATGGCAGGATGGCCCCAGTATCCGTTCATGAAAATTCCCAGCTGGCCGCTGGCGGCAACGGCGTTCACACGGTCTTGTGCAGCCTTGAATTCATTGCGGGAATTGCGCGTCCAGGGAGAAATACTCTCCGCCAGTTTTTGGGTAGCGGCGGGATCGGCCTTGGGAATCTGCATAATGTCGACCCAGTCGAGCGCCGACAACTGGTAGAAGTGGACGATGTGGTCGTGCAACGCGTGGGCAATCAGAATCAGATTGCGGACGTACTGGGCGTTCAGCGGCACTTCGAGCTTTAGGCCATCTTCCACCGCACGCACGCTCGCCATGGCATGCACCGTGGTGCACACGCCGCAGAAGCGCTGGGTGAAGAGCCAGGCATCGCGCGGGTCACGGCCGCGGAGAATCTTTTCGATGCCGCGCCACATGGTGCACGAAGCCCATGCATTGCTGACCGCATTGTTTTCAACTTCGACATCGATGCGGAGGTGACCTTCAATTCGAGTGATCGGGTCGATCGTGATTCGTTTCGCCATAGGACCTGCTGTCAGTCGGAGTCTTTTGTTACAGATTCGTTTTCGCCGAAATGTCCGTACTTGAAATATCCGGTCCAGCGAATATAAGGCCTGCGGAACCGGAAGTAGCTCGCCATGTCGTGCCACTCATAGAGAGGAGCTGGAAGAATCGCGAACCGTTTGACGATCAGAAGAAATCCCGCAACGCCCATGGAGATAAAACCAAGGGACACCAGGATTTCGATGGTGGTCGGAAAATAGAGGGACTCAGGGTTGGGGCGGAACGCTAATGTGGTGGGACTGAAGCGATAAATCATGCCCCCCAGCGAACTCAAAATGTAGCCCAGGAACATCGAGCGGGTTTGGTGGGTTTGCAGCGAACGGCGCAGCATCCAGCCGCCGGTCCCGACCAAAATCATCTCCAGCCAGAACACACCCGCGAAGCGATCGAAGTGGAACGCCGTTCCTAGAACGCCCCGGAACAGGATGTCAAGAAGCCTCCACACCATCCAGCCGAAAATCAGCCACGCCGTGATGCGGGCGGCTTCGTCCAGCACCTCCATGTCCATGGCGCGCTTCCAGACCAGGCAGCACAACATTGTGGTTCCGGCGACGCATCCGAACGACATAAAAGTGGCCGCACCGAGATACAAGAATGGCAGCCAGGGCGTCTGCCACAAGGGATGGACGCGTTCGCCGGCCAGCAGCATCAGCGCGCCGAGGGACGATTGGTGCATGCCTGGCAACAAGTAAGCGGCAGCAATGATCCACGGAAAGAACGAGTGCAGTCGCCGTTCGAATTTTTCGACGCCGGGCCGGAGGCGAGAATCGAAATACCAGAGCCTCTCCAGCACGGGAGGAATGTTTTCGACTGCCAGAGGGATCATGGCATAGATCGACATGCAGATCGCAACTTCGGCCAGCGGTGAGTGCATATTCCATTTCCACGGGAAAACGATCCAGTAGAAGTTCCAGGGGCGGCCAGCATCGATGCCGAGCAACAGAAGGCCGCAGGCATAAGCCAGGAAACTGGTCAGCAGCGCCATGCGCATGAGCGCATGCAGGCGCTTGCGGCGGAACACCCAGGCGGCGATTCCCACTGCGAATGCGCCAGAACCCAGGGCGGTCAGCACCATCACGTTGAAGGTTTTCCAAATTCCCCAGCCAAACGCGTCATTCATGCCGCTGACCGGGCCCAAGCCCGCGAGTTCGCGATAAGCGGTCAACACGAACGCCAGCAGAGTCATGGCGACCAGTCCGAGAAAGAACCGGTTCACCACGGGGAATCCGTAGACCGGCACGGCCCGCTCCCAGCGGTTCTGATCTGCGGACGCGTTCGTGATGGTTGTGCTGCTCATATTTGTGAGCTCAGAGTTGCGCCCTCAATCCGGTCTCTTTTTCCCGTTCATGAGCTTCGTCTTCATGGCCCTTCAAGCTTGTACGAATCACTTGCACCAAGCCGGCGTACAACAGAGCGGGTAGCGCAAAGTATTGATACAGCCGCCTCTGCCAGCGAAGAGTTCTGGACGGCACTGACTCCGTTCCGAGTTCGGGAAGCCCTAGTTTTTCGAAAGGTACGCGGGATAGATACAGGGCCTGGGTGCCGCCGTTATCGGTTTCTCCGTAAATGCGTTCCTGGTAGTAGCGGCCGGGATGAGTCTTGATGCGCTGCTTGGCCTCCGCCAGCAGAACCGTGCGCGGACCAAAAATTACAGCGCCGGTGGGGCACACGCTGGTGCATCCCGGCTTCAGGCCTTTCTCCAGGCGATCGCTGCACAACTCACACTTCGTGACGCGCGGATTGTATCCCTGCCATTGGAAACGCGGAATGTGATAAGGACAGGTGATGGTGCAGTAGCGACAGCCGATACATTTGTCTGCAGTCCAACTCACGATTCCAGTCTCGGGGTTCTTATGCAGAGCCTGGAAGTGGCAGCCAGCAGCGCAAGCGGGATCCAGGCACTGCATGCACTGGCGCTTCACAAAAGAAAACTCGGAGCCATCTTCTGCTTTGTAGAGTTTGATGATGTTGCGGGTGAGCTCGTTAAGATCGGTGGGCGCCTGATGCAAATTGTCACCGCGGATATCTTCGGGAGTATTGTTGGCTTCAGCACAGGCTGCCTCGCAGGCCTTGCATCCGATGCAGATGCTGGCATCGTAAAGCAATCCGACAGCGGCGCTGGGGACAGGAATCTCCTCTGCCTGCAGGGCCTTCGTACCAATGGTAAGGGCTACGGCTGCCGGCACTCCGGCCTTGGCGACGGTGGTAAACAATTCTCGCCGAGTGATGGCCACGTCAGTCCTCTTTCTTCGGAGTTTGGTTCTCGGACGATAGCTTAAGCTTTTCCGCGTGCGTTCGATCCGCAATCACTCGGGCGACACCAGCCTCCTGGCTGCTCTGGAAGCGTTGCGAAGCGACCCAAGTGGCGCCGCCGACGGCTCCTGCTATTACGCCGACCACGGTCGCAGCCCCAACCTTCAACTGACCGGCACCGCTGTAAATCGGCGGATAGGTGTCGGGCGGAGTGGCCAAATGAATGGGGACGGTTTCGACTGTGCTTATCCGCCACACCACGCTCTTTTCAGTGCAACCTACACAGGGAATTCCAAGCCCGATCGGCCATACTCCCGGAATCTCATTGAAGTGGCGCGTCGAGCACGCCGCGTGAGTTACCGGCCCCTTGCAGCCGAGTTTGTAGAGGCACCAGCCTTTGCGATGACCTTCGTCGCCGAAGGCGTAGGCGAAGCGGCCGGCGTCAAAGTGCGCTCGCCGCGGACAATTTTCGTGAATGACACGCTCGTAGGCGAACAGGGGCCGGCCAAATTCGTCGAGAGCGGGAAGCTTGCCCATGGTGACGTATTCCAGAACCACGGCGAGCAGGTTGTAAGGATTGGGAGGACAGCCCGGCAAATTTACGATCGGTTTCCCGGACAAGACCGAACTTACGCCCATGGCGCCGGTAGGATTTGGGTCTGCCGACGGCACACCGCCCCACGACGCACAGGAGCCGATGGCGATGACCGCAGCCGCCTGGGCTGCCACTTCCCTCAAAACCTGTACGCCCGGCCTGCCGCCCATCTGGTAATAAACGCCATCGTCCTTGGTCGGAATCGCGCCTTCTACGACCAAAACATATCTACCGGCGTTCTCAGCCATGGCAGAGTGCAACGCGGCCTCGGCCTGTGCGCCGGATGCAGCCATCAGCGTCTCGTGGTAGTCGAGAGAGATAACGTCCAGGATGAGGTGAGCCACATCGGGAGCGGAGGTACGCAACAGCGTCTCGGTGCATCCCGTGCAGTCCTGGAAATGCAGCCATATCACGGATGGCCGCTTCGTCTTGCCGATAGCGTCGGCAATCTGCAGGACCGACTTCTTGCCAGTCAGCGCCAAGCCAAAGGGCGCGGTTGCCATCAGCGTGCCGCATAGCTGGAGGAAGCTTCTGCGGGAGACTCCGCTCGCTTTCAGATGTTCTGCGATGGTCGGATGTTTGGACATAGGCCCTTCCTGCCTTCGGCGTTTCCCCATGGATCGGCGCCGGGGATCTCGCAAACGTAAATGAGTTTAATTTTGCGGAGTCGCAGAGGAGGGGAGGCTATGAAAGAGGCCTATGTTTGCGCGCTGCCTTCAACTTATGAGTCACAATGAATGCCTTGCATGAATGCGCGACGACACGGTCTCGTATCCGCACCTACAAACCTAAGGCTCCGACGCGCCGTCCGGCTTGCAGCCGACCCGGCCGACGCAATTGGTTATCGCTTGAATCGGCCATTTTGGTCTGTGATTTGGGTCACTCATAGATGTGAGTGCAGAGGGTTAGGGGGCAAAAACGTGCAGAGTGAGGGCCGACAACTTGACGAGCCATTGCCAATTGCGCATCGCAGGTCTCAGGAAGGCAATTTTCGCAAGCGCGGAAGCGTCCTCCTCAGCGGAGAACATCATGAAGCTCAACGGTGTTCTCCCTCAGAGTTCGTCAGCCTAGTTAACAGTCAAGCTGAATGTTGTCGATTGCGTTATGTTGGTAGAGGTGAGTCGATTGTTGGAACTTCCCCAGCGCTTCAAGCGTCAGAGGCTCCTTGAGGCCAGTTGTCGATTTGACCTGACCTCAAGAAGTTCTCCGTCGGTCGTTCCTTCGCGCTCCTAAGGAGCGAAGGAACAGGCATGGTACGTGTTCGAATACATCGGTTGAATTTCGTACTTGTGTCCGTTGAGCACGCTAACCGGGTCCTCGAAGTACGGTCCGGTTAGGTCTACCCCAGGACACAGGTCGCCAATTTCTTCGCCAAACACACCGTTCGAACTAACCGCGATCCATCCGGTCGGAGGGTCCGGATCGGTGATGGTTTCGAACGTCTCGTGGCCCAGCACGCTGCTCGTTGAATCGATGATCGCCCCGTTCGGACTTGGCTGCAGCATGCTGCATCCAGGAACATTTTGATACGGCTCGACAGTGAACAGAACGTGCCCGATATCACTAAAAGTTACGCTGCTGTGATAGGCGCAGAAAACGAAGGTCGACGGATTATCGGGAGAATAACACTCCGTGGTTTCAACGAAACATTCGTCTACGCCCTTGGGGAGAAATATGTGGTAGATGTGGCTGTAGCCAGTGCCTAACACGCTGGCGGCGGAATGCACGATTTGCAGAACGTCATTATCGCTCAGCGCCGTCAGGATCGGATACGAGATAATCCCGGCTGTGCCCACCGTGTAACGATTGTCAGTCGTCAAGCCGACGTACTGGTCCGCAACGTGGATGAAGTTGCTTTTGCCGAGATTCGTTAGAAACCTGGCCGGGTTCCCCCAACAGGAACTCGCGCAGTCGACGTAGATTGGGTGGGACTCCGCCGACGTAACGACGGGACCTCCGAAAGGGTGTGACAAGTCCGCCGGGTAGAAGCCGGGCGGTGGCACGGCCGGTATTGCAGCGTCGCTGACCGGAGCCGACACCAACTTATCTGGTCGCAAAATGGAAAGACTTGGGGCGGCTGCGGTTGGCAATGGTGAATAGCGATTCACGCTCGCGGTCTTCAGACGCAGATGAACGCGATAGTCAGAGCTGCTGGAAGCGGCGGCCTGGTCGGCCGAGTGGACCTCCAACCGTATACTGGGCAATGCACTCTGCTCGTCCTGCGCGGTCAAGTTGCCCTGGCTCAGCAAGACCGAACAAGTGATCAAAAGAACTAGCTGGAATATTCGTAGAAACTTCATGGTTGGGTCTCCTTTCCTTGATGAAGTGACTTTGTCGTTGCGATTTTCGACTCGCTGGATTTGACGTGGACTTGGAACCGAGGACGGTTCAGTGGGGCTGTATCCCTTCCTGACAAGGGAGCCCGGCTGGACCTCCACAACTCTGCCGCTCCCATTGTGAAGTTGTCAAGGACAAATACAAACTTTTGTCAACAACCTATAGGTGTTTGGTGGCTTTTAGCAGTTTTCCCATGAGGCCCTACGGGGGCTCTAATTGAATGCATCCTTAGATTGGTCTTTCGCGGATTCACTGAACAGGCAAAGGAGGGTGCGGGTAAGCTCCCCCTTCATGTTCGGCCCGTTCTCCGGGCCGAGTTGCGTTCCGAGCATGGTTCGTACTCATAAGAGAAGAAAACCCAGCGCTCCCAGTTCGTCGAGCGCAGCGCGGCGTGCACGTCTTTCAGCCACTTTTCGTATGAGTTCGTCATAACGCGCCTTCCCAATCTCCTTAGTTGTAGCGAGCTTGTCGTTCGGGCATAACAGATGGCAGCAATCGTCGCAGCACTCCGACAGGAACAGTTCCCGCTCCGCCGCGCTCAAGTGCGGGCGACCGCGGCGGTCGGCAAACGCGTCCTGGCAATCGAGATTGCCGATGCACTCGACGCAGCCCACGTGAAAGCTAATGATGATGCTCGACGACGGAGCCTTCGTGATATTCCGTTCCGTCTGACCACCGTTGCACGACCACCACGAACTGCGTCAGGTGCTCCACGGGGTCGTTCACACCAACGACGGGGGAACCCGGCAGATTCGCTCCCCAGCTGGCGAGGTCGGCATCCGTATAGAAAAACATGAGGTGGGAAGGCCAGTGGGGGCTGCTGTCGCCGCCGTATCCTTCCTTGG
>Ga0187871_10000058_pt1 | contig 92361 bp, 87 predicted proteins | sample June2016WEW_16_1_FD_132988 | JGI IMG/M metagenome (GOLD analysis project Ga0187871, IMG submission 132988) | Peatland microbial communities from SPRUCE experiment site at the Marcell Experimental Forest, Minnesota, USA - June2016WEW_16_10 | ecosystem: Environmental > Terrestrial > Soil >...
ATGCGAAACGTCACCGCGGCCTTGCCGAAGCCCTCCGCTGAGGCTTTGGCGTTCATCTGGCGGCGGGCCTCCGCGCTGGGCATGCCGGACCAAACGCCCGAGTTCTCCACCACGCCGTCGTCCGTGAAGGCGGTCTGCATCGTCTCCAGTTGCGCCAGTCCGCCATCCACCGGCCGGATCACGGGCCGGATTGGAATTCCATACTTGGTGCAGAATTCGAAATCGCGCTCGTCGTGCGCCGGCACGGCCATGATGGCCCCCGTGCCATACGTCATCAGTACAAAGTTGCCCACCCACACCGGCGCCTTTTCGCCGCTGTACGGATTGATGGCGTAATGTCCCGAAAAGAAGCCTTCCTTCACGATATCGCCGGGATCGGCGTTGGCCCGCGCGTCCACCATCGCCTTGGCGCGCGCCTGTCCTTCGCCATCCAGCAACTGGGCGTTCAGCGGATGTTCCGGCGCCAGGATCACGCAAGTGGCGCCGAAAATAGTGTCCACGCGCGTGGTGAACACGCGAATCGGCGCGCCCGTGTCTTCCAACCGGAAATCGGCTTCCGTGCCTTCCGAACGGCCGATCCAGTTGCGCTGCATGGTCAGCACGCGCTCGGGCCAGCCGCCTTCCAGGTTGCCGATGTCGCGCAGCAATTCGTCCGCGTAATCGGTGATGCGCAGGAACCACTGCTCCAGCGCGCGCTGCTCCACGGGCGTGTCGTCATGCCGCCAGCAACAGCCGTTCACCACTTGCTCGTTGGCCAGCACCGTGCAGCACTTCGGGCACCAGTTGACCAGCGCCTTCTTGCGGTAGGCCGTGCCCCGCTCCAGCATCTTCAGAAAAAACCATTGGTTCCAGCGATAGTATTCCGGCTCGCACGTGGATACCTCCCGATCCCAGTCGAAACTGAAGCCGAAGCGCCGGTAGGTCTTCTTCATGGCCGCGATGTTCTGCAAGGTCCAGTCGCGCGGATGGCGTTGTTTGGCGATGGCGGCATTTTCCGCGGGCAGGCCGAAAGCGTCCCATCCCATGGGGTGCAGCACATTGAAACCGCGCATCCACTTATAGCGCGCCAGCGCGTCGCCGATCGCGTAGTTGCGAATGTGGCCGATGTGCAGCGTGCCGCTCGGATAAGGCAACATCTCCAGCACGTAATATTTCGGCCGCGTGGAATTCTCCTCGGCCTTGTAGAAGGTGGCGTCCTGCCACCGCGCGTGCCATTTCAACTCGATCTGGTTGTGGTCGTAAGGCTTTTCGGGCATGGCTTCTTTAAGTTTTGCATAGTGGGGCAGGCTCGCAGCCTGCGGCGGCCTCGCAGGCCGCCTGCCGCGAGGTTTTGCCGCTGTCCGGTTTCTGGAGTATTGTGGTCTACCGCCTTTTCGGGCATAGCTTCTTCAAGTTCTCCAGATTTCGCCGGTCGTCGCCATCGATTTCGGCCGGAGTCTCTAGGATGAACGGCTTCGACCGCAGTTTCGCGTCCGCCAAAATACGGCGGAATCCGGCCTTGCCGATGTGCCCTTCGCCGATGTTCGCATGCCGGTCCACATGCGAGCCAAGCGGCGCCTTGGAGTCGTTGGCATGCAGCAGTTTCACGTCGTCGATACCCAACACCCTCTCGGCCTGCCGGACCGTCTCGCGCAGGCCGGTATCGCTCGATACATCGTAGCCCGCAGCCAACAGATGGCAGGTGTCCAGGCAATAGCCTACCGGCATGTCCGATAGCTCGGCCGCATAGTCGCGGATGGCGCGCAGTTGCTCGAACCGGCCGCCGATCTGCGCTCCGCAGCCCACGGTATTCTCCAGCAGCACAGTCACTCCGCCGCGCGAGAAACCTTCGGCGGCGTCCCGCAAACCCAGCACGAAACCCGCGATCCCTTCCTCGAGCGATTGCCCCTTGTAACTGCCCGGATGCAGGACCAGGTACTCCGCGCCGATCGCCGCGGCGCGCTGCAATTCCCCGCGAAAGGAAGCGATCGACCGGGTGCGGATCGCCGGATCGCGCGACGCCAGGTTCACCAGATAGTTCACATGAATAGCGAGCGGATATAGATCGAGCCGCTCCCGCGCCCGCTGTAGCGATCGGATTTGTTCAGGGCCCGGCACGGATGCGCGCCACATCCGCGGGCTGGACGAGAAAATCTGAAACGTGTTGGCGCCCAACTCCGAGGCTTTCAGAGCGGCGCTTTCGAGCGACGCCGCTATGGACGTGTGGATCCCGATCCGCAGACTACCATTCTTACCACATCGCCGATGTCACGCTATATCCCGCCACATGGATCGGGTTCAGGGATGTCTTCTGTTGGATCTTGACGTTTTTGGGCGCGTCCTTGGTGTTCGCCGCTGTAGGACTCGAATTCGCGACATAAGTAAGGTTGAACGTAGCCACAACTGGCGCCCCATTCAGTTCAATCGTGGCATTCTGCTCCTCGGACGACTTGTTGGTGATCAGAACAAAATGTTTCCCGGTGCTTGCCAGGTACGCCTGCGCGTAAATGGCCGGGACCGGATTGCCGTCGAATCCGATGATGTTCACCGTGGGACCGCCGGTAACCGTGGTGGGCCAAATGTGCGTGCCGCTGTTGATCGCCTGGTTGGCCACTTCCATGGCCAGTCCCGGCGCCGAAGTATAGAATTGAAACTGCGTCATCGGATTGGTGGCCGTGTCCGTGGAATAATCCGGGTTCTGGGCTAATTGACCCAACAGATAGGTTTCGAAATCGTCCATCGATTGAATCAGCCCATGATAGTCGCTGTTGTCGGTGTACAGCGAGTCTATGGCGACTCCCTGCACATTCGGGACGGTCGACAACCGCGCGATGTATTCGGCCAAGAAGATGCCGTTGTACAGATAGCTCAGGAACTTATCGTCATAGTCGGCGCAACAGTTGAATTCCGTAATAAAAATCGGCGTGCCGGCGCCCGCCAGTGGGATAATGTACGAATTCATATAATCCGAGCTGCCGTGCGCCAGGATGCCGTTCAAAGTCCACATAGTGTTCTGGGGACTTGTAGGTGTCACGATCGGATAAATGTGGTTCGACACCGCATTCCAATAGGGCGGAGCGGACGATTGCCACACGGCTTGGTCCCAGCTTGGGAAGCAGGCCTGCGGAGGCGCCGCGCCTGCCCCGCAGCCCGCCGATCCCGGATACCACCCACCCGCGAATAACCCGACCGTGGCAGCCAGAGCTCCGGCCTGTATATCGTTGAAGTAGGAATTGGACAACGTGACGTAATCGCTGCCCGTCGGGTAGATCCCTGGGTACTGGTAAGCCTCGTTGCCCAGTTCCCATTCCACCACGTTCAACTCGTAGCCTTGGGCAGCCTGCGCCATTTGGGTCGCGCTGCCGTGGTTGGTGTCCGTGTAACTATTGAAACAGAGGATCGTCCTGGTTCCTAGCGTGTTGGCGAGCGTGGCGAAATCGGAAAAATAGGCGCCTCCCTTAGCCTGCGTGAGGTCCGCGGCCATAGTCAGGATACTCGCAGACTGCCCGCTGACCTCCGGTGGACTGCCCGCGATTAGATCGTTCATCCAGGTTGGGTTGGTGTGTCCGCCAGTTAGGTTCGCCGGGTTCCAGTCGAAATCCAGCGAAACCGTTCCGCCCGGATACCGCAGCAATCCACCGTTGAGCGGCTTTACCACCTTCACGAACTTAGGATCGTAATACTCCACGGTGTCGCGCGGTTGCGCCGTGTTGAAGCCGCTGAAACCAGCCGCAAAGGTGGTGGCCGGTTGTGTCTTGATTTTGATGACTACAGGATCTCCAGCGTGCAAGGCAGGCAGCAGACCCAGCGCCAGTGACGCACTGGCGCCCGCCAGACGCAGTCCGCCACGTGGGCGCTTGCCGGATTGCATTAGAAATTGACGCACCGAACCCTCCTCTGTCTCGACCAAGTGCCTTGGCGATAGATATACCATGTCCGTTATCCAATGGTCAAGATCAAACACCCAATTAACCGCGGTAAATTCTATTGGCGCGGTTGCGTGGCAGGCGGTTCGCCAAATTGGCCGGCGTGAGGAGGGCCACACTAGTCCATTCAGAATCGTATACAAGCGCACGAAATGACAGTTATCCTGTCGAGATATGAAGATCCCGAACAGCCACCATCACGACGCCCCGCGGCTAACGCGCCGGACGCTGTTTTCAACCCTCATCCCCGGCGCGATACTCGCCCCCCAAGCCTTCCCGCAAAGCGCCGCCAGCACGGCTGAGCGCTTCCGGCAAATCTCCGCCGAGTACGAGCGCAAGGGCCTGGCCGACCCATTCAAAGGCATCACCGCCAACGGGAGCGTCGAGCCCAGCCTGTTCGGGATTCACGCCACCGGCGTATCCACCGCGCCCGTCCGCACGGCCGCCGAACGCTTCCTCGAGAGCCTCTCCAACGAGCAGCGCGGCCGCACCATGTTCGCGGTCGACGATCCGGAATGGCGCAAGTGGATGAACCAGCATTTCTACGTGCGCCAGGGCGTCAGCTTTAAAGAGATGACGGATGCGCAACGCGGCGCGGCTTTCGGTCTGCTGCAGGCGTCCCTCAGCGCGCGCGGCCTGAAGCTGACGCGCGACATCATGCGCCTTAACGAAACCCTCGCCGAGCTGACGGACGACCACGAGTTTCTCGGGGAGTGGCTCTACTTCATTACCGTGATGGGCAAGCCCTCCGCCAGCGAGCCGTGGGGTTTCCAACTCGACGGGCACCACGCTATCGTCAACTATTTCGTGCTGGGAGATCAGGTGGTGATGACGCCTTTCTTCGCCGGCTCCGAACCGGTCACCGCGACGTCCGGCAAGTACCAGGGCACCTCGATTCTGCAGGACGAGCAGAACCGCGGCCTCGATATGTTGCTCGCGCTGGATAACGCCCAGCGCGCGAAAGCCATCCTCAACCCCAACAAGACCCAAAACTACAACCTGACGGAAGCGTTCAAGGACAACGTGGTGCTGGACTACGCGGGCGCACGCGCAACCGATTTTCCCGAACCGGCGCGCAAGCGGCTTCTGGATCTGGTCGATCTGTATGTGGGCAACATGGACGACGGCCACGCGCGCGTCAAGATGGACGAGGTCGCCCGCCACATCGACCGCACGTGGTTCGCCTGGGTCGGCGGCTCGAATGCGGCGGCCGTCTACTACTATCGCATCCACAGCCCCGTGATCCTGATTGAGTTCGATCACCAACGCCCGGCGAACCTTTCGCGATTCGCCAGGGACCCCAACCTGCCGACGCGCCAGCACATTCACTGCGTGGTGCGTACCCCGAACGGCAACGATTACGGGAAGGACCTGCTCCGCCAGCACTACCAGTCCCACGCGCACGCGTAGGACCGGCCTCCTGGCCTGTCTGCTCAATTACCTTTCCAAGGGCTGAGCCGTGGAATCCAGCGCGGCACCGCGGCGCAAAATGTTTCATACTCCGATCCAAAGCTCGCCCTGAGAGTGGGCTCTTCGTAAATCAGCACAAACAAGTGGAACAGCAGCCAGATTAGCCCGCCGTATTCCAACAGCCCGACATTTCCGAAAATCAACGCTTGACCGAGAATCGTGCTCACCACCGCTACGTACATGGGATTGCGGACATAACGATAGAGGCCGGTCGCCACCAGATGGCGGGTGGGGAAGACAGGCGCCGGAGTGCCCCCGCCTTGCACTGCGAATCGAACGAACGAATCCAGCAGGCCGACGAGTCCCAGCGCGAGCAGCAGACCCCCAATCATACGGAAAAGCGGCATTCCCACGAATGAAGATTCGATTCGCCAATGGGAGATCCACCAGGGCGCCAAGCCGGCTACGAAGCCGGGGGCGATAACCAGGAAGATCGCCGAGCCAACGATGGCCAGCACTTTCCGCATCGTGTGCCTAGTCGAAAATAACGGTCTTGCCCGCGTAGTGCAAGATCCGGTGCTCCAGGTACCAGCGCACGGCCCGCGACAACACCACGCGCTCCAGATCGCTTCCCTTCTGAATCAGGTCCGGCACCTGGTCGCGATGCGAAATACGCACCACATCCTGCTCGATGATGGGACCGTCGTCGAGCACCTCGGTCACAAAATGGCTGGTCGCCCCGATCAGCTTGACACCCCGCTGATACGCCGCGTGATATGGACGCGCGCCGCTGAACGCCGGCAGAAATGAGTGATGCACATTGATGATGCGCTGCGGGTATCGCGCCACAAATTCCGGCGTCAGCACCTGCATATAGCGCGCTAGCACGATCAGATCCACCGCATGCCGTTCGAGCAGTGCGCACTGGCGGGCCTCGGCCTCCTCCCTGTTGCCCACGTCCGCCGGGATGTGGTGGAACGGGATGCCGTAAAATCCGGCGAGCCCCTGGGCGTCCATATGGTTGCTGACGATCAGCGGAATGTCGCAGGCCAGTTCGCCGATTGCATGCCGATAGAGCAGGTCCAGCAGGCAATGTTGCGCGCGCGAGACGAAGATAGCCACCGCGGGGCGCACGGCGGAATAAGCCAGTTTCCAGCGCATGTCGAAGCCGGCCGCCAGCGGCTGGAACTCGCGCCGGAAGGCGGCGTCATCCGGCGCAAAGCCATCCAAATCCCATTCGATGCGCATGAAGAACAGCCCCAGATCGTTGTCCTGGTGCTGGTCGGCGTGCAAAATGTTGGCGCCTTGCGTGTACAGGAAACTGGAGATGCCGGCCACGATGCCGCGCCGGTCGGGACAATGGATCAGGAGGATGGCGGAGCGGGGCATGGGGCGGCTCGCGGTCACTTCGTGGGCCTATTTTAACGTGTAGCGCGCCGGTCGATGCTCTAGGTTCTGGTATATACTTAACAAAGAGCAGGCATGAAATCGAAGAAGAGTTCCGCTGAAAAAGGAGCCGAACGGCTCGCGGCGATCATTGCAGCGCATCTCGACCAATTGTCGCCCGTCGACCGGGCTGAGAAGTTGCATGCCTTTCATGAAGTCGTCGCTAGGGTCGGTACTCGCGCCAAATCCGGAGAATCTCGCTCCACTTCGGTGAATCGGCCTGCAACCCTAAAGCGCGCATAGCCGCGACGAAATCGTCCTCGTTCCCAATTTCCAAGAGTTTCCTGAGGCCGTGCAGAAGTTCTTGCCGCTGCTTCTGGTTTCCAGATCGATTGGACGACGCCCACGGCTCATCTCCTCGCGCCGGATATCCTCGACATCCGGGCTTGTGTCATGCTTCTTCTTCATCGCGAGTGCTCCTGCGTCCTGGTCCGCAGTTTCCCGACATGCTCGGTAGGAAGGTTGGCTTCCAGCAGGTGCTCCCGATCGTTCCAGGATGCCGGCACGACGATTGGTCCATCGGCGTGCCACTGGATGTACTTGAGAAACGATCGACCCGAAAACGTACCGCCCCTCTTTCCCTTGACAAGCGATACCTTGAACGCGCGGTCGTCCCTCTTCTCCGCCGGCCGAACCGCGAGCCTGCAAGCCTGTGAATCCCATAAGAAATGGGCGAATTTGGCACCGGCTCTGGATAAAACGTCTCCAGCATCGGCGTTGAAGGCAATTTTGCCCGAACGGAGGATCGTGAAGCACGGAGAGCCGATATGGGCCGCCTTATTGTCAAACAGTTCGTACGCCATATTGGGCCACTAGCAAGAACCATATAGACGACTTCATAGGCAACAGAAGAGACTATTCAAGCGGCACCCAAATCGCCACTATCGTAGAATCGCCGGCCCTGGTACTTCCGGCCTTGCCGCCCGGAACCGCCCGCGCTAGAATCGGGAGATCGCCAACTTAGTCAAAAATCATCTGGTGGCCGTGTACCTGCTCCTGGTGGGTGTGCCGGTACTGGGGCTGCTCGGCATTCTGGAAGCTGGCCGAAGCATCGCCGCGCCGCTTTCCATCGGCGGAGAATGGGCGCTGGAATCAACTCCCACGGCCGATTGCGCCAACCCTCCGGGCAGTTTGCAGCGGCAACTGGCTTGGAGCGTTTCTCAATCGGGCAACCAGGCCCTCATCACCTTGCATGACGGCTACGGGACTACGTTGCAGGCCACCATCGACGGCGCCACTTTCACCGCCAAATCGCCGGTCGCCAGCATCACCGCCACCATTGCCGGCAAGCTTGACCAGCGCACCCTGGAAGGAAAAGTCACCTTGCTGGGTTGCGCGCCGGTGGCCTTTCACGCCGTCCGCCAGGCTCCCAGGAAGCGAGGCGCTTGATGCTCGATCTCTTCCAACTGGTGCTGCAGATTGCCGTGATCCTGGTGGCGGCGCGCATCGTGGGATTCCTTTTCCAGAAGATTAATCAGCCGCAAGTGATGGGCGAGATGGTAGCGGGGATTTTGCTGGGACCGTCGCTGCTGGGCTGGCTCGCGCCAGGCGTTTCCGCCGCGCTGTTCCCGCCCGCCAGCCTGAGTTACCTTAACGCGCTGAGCCAGGTCGGCCTGGTGGTGTTCATGTTTGTGGTGGGCCTGGCGCTGAATCCTTCGGAACTGCACGGCTATGGCCACGCGGCGGTGCTCACCAGCCATGTGAGCATCGTGGCGCCCTTCTGTCTGGGTGGTTTGACGGCGCTGTATCTCTACCCGCGGCTCTCGGACGACGGGGTCACATTCACCGGCTTCGCGCTCTTCATGGGCGCGGCCATGAGCATCACGGCATTTCCGGTGCTGGCGCGGATTCTATCCGAGCGCGGCCTGGTGCGCAGCCGCATGGGCACGCTGGCGATTGCCTGCGCGGCGGTGGACGATGTCACGGGATGGTGCATTCTGGCCTACATCGTGGTGCTGGTGCGCGTGACGCACGCCGCGCGGCCGGCTTGGGTGACGATTGCCGGCTCGATCGCCTATGTCCTGATCATGCTGTTTGTGGTGCGCCGCATCCTGCCAGCATTCGAGCGCGCGTTTCGCAAGCGCGACCGCCTGACCGACAATTTGGTGGCCACGATCGTAGTGCTGGTGCTGGCTTCCGCGCTGGCCACCGAATGGCTGGGCATCCATTTGTTGTTTGGGGCGTTCCTGATGGGCGCCATCATGCCGAAGACGCCCGAGTTCACGCGCTACCTGCTGCATAAGTTCGAATCGGTGACGGTGGTTCTGCTGCTGCCGCTGTTCTTCGCTTATACGGGGCTGCGCACCCGTATCGGCGTGGGCGGGGGCCGGGCCATCTGGTTCTACAGCGCCATCGTAATCGTGGTGGCGATCACCGGAAAACTCGGCGGGTCGATGTTCGCGGCGCGCCTGGCCGGCATGCCCTGGCGCGAGGCGGCCTCGCTCGGCATCCTGATGAACACGCGCGGCCTGATGGAACTGGTGATCCTGAACATCGGCCTGGATATCGGCGTGATTTCTCCGGCGATGTTCTCCATCATGGTGCTGATGGCGCTGGTGACCACGTTCATGACCACGCCGTTGCTGGAGTGGGTTTATCCCACACGCCTGCTCCGGGCGCAGGTGGATGAGATCCACAAGAACGTCGCGTAGCCCGTTCACTGAAGCGTTACAATCAAGCCATGGCCACCACGCTCGTAGCAGTTGAAGAATATCTGAGCACGAGCTATGCCGACGGCGATCGCGAATACGTCGACGGCCAAGTCGTGGAGCGAAACGTGGGCGAAATCGAGCACGCCAGTTTGCAATCGCGGATTTATCTTTACTTGGCGGTTCATTATCCCGAGTTCTGGTCCGCCGTGGAAGTGCGAGTGCAAGTCAAAGCCGAACGCTTTCGCGTGCCGGATGTCACTCTGGTTGCCGGTCCCCAGCCTGCGGGCCGTATCGTTGTAGAACCTCCCCACCTCAGCGTAGAGGTGCTGTCGCCCGATGACCGTGCCGGCGACGTGCAGGAGAAAATCGACGACTACCTGGCTTTCGGCATTCCGTACGTTTGGGTGGTGAATCCGCGGACGCGGCGCGGGTATATCCACACCGTGGAGGCTTCGCGCGAAGCCAAGGACGGCGTGCTCCGGACGGCCGATCCCAGGATCGAATTGCCGCTCGACGAACTGTTCGGCGCACACGCCACGGCGGGCGCTTAACCGAAATGGGGATGTGGGGCGGGCAATTCTGCCCGCAGCCGCCTTTTCAGGCGGCCAAGGCCGGCTAAAAGCCGGCTGCGGCCAAGATTGGCCGCCCTCCAACTGGGTTGTTCCCCAAGTCGGTTAAGCACCCCGCCACGGCGAGCTAAGCTCGCACGGCTCCCGACCTGTTACCATAAAAATTCTTGGCGAATGCTGCGATTTGAAACCGCCGGGGAGTCGCATGGCGAGTGCCTGGTGGCCACCCTCACAGGGCTTCCCGCCGGAGTGCCGGTCTCTCTCGACACCGTAAATCACGAACTTTGGCGCCGCCAGCAGGGCTACGGCCGCGGCGGGCGCATGAAGATCGAACACGATCGCGCCGAAATTGTGTCCGGCGTGCGGCACTCCCATACCATCGGCTCGCCGGTAGCTATCCTGATCCGCAACCAAGACTGGCAAAACTGGACCGAAGCGCTGCCCGTTGAAGATATGGACGGCGCCGAAGACAAGAAGAAGCCGGTCACCCGTCCCCGCCCCGGACACGCCGACCTGGCAGGCGCAATCAAGTACAATTTCCAAGACGCGCGCTACATCCTGGAGCGGGCCAGCGCCCGCGAAACCACCGCCCGGGTCGCGGCCGGCGCGCTTGCCAAGGCGCTGCTGTTCCAGTTCGGCATCGACATCGCCAGCCACGTGATTGCCGTGGGCGGCGTGCGCCTGGAACGGACGGCCGCCTGGGACGAGGTCGCGCCCCTGCGTGGGAAGGGCGAGGTCTTGCTGGGTTGCGTGGATGCCGAAACCGAGCGTCGAATGAAAGAAGTGGTGGATCAAGCCTATCGCACGGGCGACACCGTGGGCGGCGTCTTCGAAGTGATCGCGCACGGCGTGCCCCCCGGCCTGGGATCGCACACTACGTGGGACGCGCGCCTGGACGGCCGCCTGGCGCAAGCCATCGTCTCCATTCAAGCCGTGAAAGGCGTGGAACTGGGATTCGCGGCGGAGAACGCCGCCAGCTTTGGCTCCGCCGTGCAGGACACCATCCAATACGATCGCCATGCGCGCCATTTCACGCGCGGAGCCAATCGCGCAGGCGGCCTGGAGGGCGGCATCACCAACGGCCAGGACCTGCTGGTGCGCGGATTTCTGAAGCCCATCTCGACCCTGCGCCGTCCGCTCGAATCGGTCGATCTTTCCACTCGCGAACCGGCTCTGGCCGCTTACGAGCGCTCCGATGTCTGCGTGGTTCCCGCCGCGGGCGTGATCGCGGAGGCCATGGTGGCACTGGTGCTGGCGCAGGCTTTTCTGGAAAAGTTCGGCGGCGATTCGCTGGGCGAAACGAAGCGCAATTTTGAAGGTTATCTGACTCAGGTGCGGAATTTCTGAATTATGGTTTATCCAATCGTGAAATACGGCGATCCGGTGCTGGAGCGTGAAGCGGAGGAGGTCGCCGAATTCGGCACGCCGGAGCTCGACCAGTTTCTGGACGATATGTTCGAGTCCATGTACGCGGCCAAGGGCGTGGGGCTGGCGGCGCCGCAGATCGGGTTCTCGCGCAAAATCGCGGTCATCGACATCTCGAACGCCGAGAATCCTACGGACAAGCTGGTGCTCATCAATCCGAAGATTCTGAAGGTGGAGGGCAAGCAGGAAGGTGAAGAAGGCTGCCTGAGCATTCCCGGATTCCGCGAGCAGGTGAAGCGCGGCAAGCGCGTGACGGTGCGCGCACAGGACGCCACGGGCGAGTTCTTCGAGAAGACCGGCGAGGACCTGCTGGCGCGCGCCTTATTGCACGAGACGGACCACTTGTACGGCAAGCTATACATCAGCCACATCAGCGCCCTGAAGCGCGATTTGCTCCGGCGCAAGGTGCGCAAGCTGGTGAAAGCCGGAGAATGGGAATAAGTGAGTGGGGCAGGCTCGTAGCCTGCGGCGGCCTCGTGGGCCGCCTGTAGCTGATGCGCATTATATTTCTGGGTACCCCAAAATTCGCAGTCCCAACCCTGGAGGCTCTGGTATCTTCCGGCCATGACGTGATCTCCGTAATAACCCAACCCGACCGCCCGAGCGGACGGGGCCATCGTCTCACCCACTCCCCCGTAAAAGAAGCGGCCCTCCGCCACAACCTGCCCGTATACCAACCTGAGCGGATCCGCCGCCCGGAAGCCGTGGCAACTCTAGCCGCGCTCGCCCCCGATGCGATGGTAATAGTCGGCTACGGTCAGATCATTCCGCAATCTGTAATCGACATCCCACCGCATGGGATCATAAACGTGCATGCCTCGCTGCTGCCCAAATACCGCGGCGCCGGACCGGTGCAGTGGGCCATCGCCAGTGGCGAGACGCGCACGGGCGTCACCACTATGCGCATCGATGCCGGACTCGATACCGGCGACATGCTGCTGAAAGCGGAAACGGACATCGAGCCGGACGAAACCGCCGAGGAATTGGGGGCGCGGCTGGCCACCATGGGAGCCGCACTGTTGGTGGAGACCTTGGCGAATATCGCGTCGATCGTTCCACGGAAGCAGGACGCCGCCCAGGCCACCTACGCGCCGCTGCTGAAGAAGGAGGACGGCCTCATAGACTGGCGCCAGCCGGCGCAAGCCATCCACAATCGCGTGCGCGGATTCCAGCCCTGGCCGGGCGCCTATACGCGCTTTCGCGGGCAGCAGTTGCACATCTTGAGATCGCGGGTGACGGCGGGGCACGTGGGCGAGCCGGGTGAACTGCTGCTCTACCCGCTGCGCGCCGTCTGCGGTGAAGGCGCCCTGGAGCTGATCGAAGTGCAGCTTGAAGGCCGCAAACGAATCGCCGCCGATGCCTTCGCCAACGGCCAGCGCATCGGCGGCGGCGACATTCTGGGAGAATGATAGCGTGGATCTGCCGCTGGGCTATCGTTACGCCGCCACGTACGCGGGCATTCGTCACGCCGAGAAAGACGATCTGGGGCTGATCGTTTCCGGACTGCCGGCCGCGGCGGCCGGCGTATTCACACAAAACCGCGTGCAAGCCGCTCCGGTGAGGCTTTGCCGCCGCCACCTGGCAGCCTCGCGCGGCGCGGTGGGGGCGATCCTGGTGAATGCCGGCAACGCTAATTGCGCCACACGCACGGGCGATGCCGTGGCGCTCAACTGCTGCCGGTCCGCCGCGCGCCTGTTGCGCCTGCCGGTTACCCAGGTGCTGCCCGCATCTACCGGTGTGATCGGCGTCGAAATGGATGCGAAGCTCATCGTCAATGCCCTGCCCCGCCTGGTGGCCAACCTGCGCGAAGACGGCTTTGGCGGCGTGGCACGCGCCATCATGACCACGGACCTGGTCCCCAAAGAAGCACTCGCGGAGGTGAAGCTGCGGCGCGGCACGGTACGCATCGCCGGCATGACCAAAGGCTCCGGCATGATCCAGCCGCGCATGGCCACCACGCTGGGCTTCGTGCTGACCGACGCCCAGATTCCCGCGGCCATGCTGCGCCGCATGTTGCGCCGCGCCGTCGAGCGTAGCTACAACCGGCTCTCCGTGGATGGCGACACATCCACCAACGACACGCTGCTGCTGCTGGCCAACGGCGCGTCCGGCGTGCGGCCCGATGCCAGGGAAATGGCGGCAGTAGAAGAGCGCATCGCCGGCGTCGCGGAAGATCTGGCGCGCAGTATCGCGCGCGATGGCGAAGGCGCGCGCAAGCTCATCACGATATTGGTCTCGGGCGCGTCCACCGATGATGCGGCCGCGCGCCTGGCCCGCTCCATCGCCAATTCGCCGCTGGTGAAGACGGCCGTAGCGGGCTCCGACCCGAACTGGGGCCGCATCCTTTCGGCGGCAGGCAATGCCGGCGTGGCGTTCGATCCGCGCAAGACCGATATCGATATGCAGGGCGTGCCGGTATGCCGTGGGGGCCTCGCGGCGCACTTTTCCGAAGCCGAACTGAAGCGCAAGCTGGACGCCCCCGAGTGCGAGATCCGGCTGGCCCTACGCGGCAAGGGCAAGGGTAACGCCCGCTTCTGGACGTGCGACTTCACGGAAGGCTACATCCGCATCAATGCGAGTTACCGGACCTGACTATGAGACGGCGAGCTTTTCTCTTGACCATGGGCGGCGCGGCGGCGGGCGCCATGCGCAGCATCGCGTTGGCCGCCGACGCGCAGCAGCAGGTCTTCGACCTGTTCAGCAAGATCGCCTCCGCGCTCAGCGACGACGACGCCGCGATGTTTGTGGAAGCCGTCGACCCCGGCATGCCGAGCTTCCAGCAATTCCGCCGCGATATTGTGGCGCTGACCGACCTGGCCGATCTCACGAACTCCATCGAAGTGTTGTCGGATACGGGCGACGACACGCATCGCGCCGAGGAACTGGATTGGTTCCTGGAGATCGTGGGCAAAGCGGATCCGCACACGGTGGAGCGCCGCCGCGAGGTGGTGAAGTTCGGTCTGGAGCGCAAGGGCGGCAAGGGCAAGAAGTGGAAGATTGTGTCGATCGACCCGCTGCACTTTTTTGCTCCGCCGAAGCTCATTTGATCCCATTCTTGTGGTATACTGATACCGATGGAACCACATAACACCGGGATTATCCTTGGCGGCCAGCGGGTCTTGGGCAAGACGGTGACCTCTCTGCTGGAGTTGAACGACGCTGTGGAAAAGGGCTTGCCCAAGGCGACTCTCCGCATTGTCGTGCAGCGCATTTTCCCGGATAAGGCCGAACAGCGCGCCATGATGCACCGCGTCGTTCCCGAAGCCACGTATAAACGGCGGCGGGACCGGCTTAGCCCCGCGGAAAGCGAACGGACGGAGCGGTTGGCTCGCGTGGTCGCCATTGCCGAAGATGTCTGGCAGGATCGCGAGCAGTCCCGCCGCTTTCTGACCACCCCGCATCCGGAAATCGGCGGAAAAACGCCTCTGGACGCGGCTCTGACGGAATTGGGCGCGCGGCAGGCTGAAGAGGTCATGGCCCGCATCGTGTATGGCCTCCCCGCGTAGGGCTCCCTTGCGGGCGTTCCGCATAGCGGATATGCGGCACGCCATCTTCGACGGCACGGGTGCGATGCTGCATGGCGCCCGCTGGAATTCTGCGGGCCGGCGTGTGATCTATGCGTCCGAAACCTACGCCGGTGCGCTCTTGGAAATCCTGGTGCACGGCTCCGGCAGCGTCCCGCGCAGCCAAGGCTACGTCGAAATCGAGATTCCGGCCGGCGTGCCCGTCGAAGAGCTTGCGCCGGACGGCTTGCCCCATTGGGATTCAGCGTCGTTTGAAACCGCCCGCACTTTCGGCGATCGATGGTACGACCAGCGGCGCACGCCGGTGCTGATGGTTCCTTCGGTGGTAACGCGGGTGGAGCGAAATATTCTGATTAACCAGGAACATCCCGATTTCGCCCGCATCAAGTCAAGCCCGGCGTTGCCCGTACGTTGGGATACACGCTTATGGAAATAGCAAATCGCTGCGCTTGGGCCAGGAACGAACTCTCCATTCCCTACCACGACACGGAGTGGGGCGTGCCGATTCACGACGACCGCCTGCTGTTCGAGTTCCTGGTGCTCGAAGGCGCGCAGGCCGGCCTGAGTTGGGACACCATCTTGCACAAGCGCGCGCGCTATCGCGAAGCGTTCGACAACTTCGATCCGGCCGTGGTGGCCCGCTACGGCAAGCGCAAGGTGAACGCGCTGCTCGGCGACGCCGGCATCGTCCGCAACCGCCTGAAGATCGCCGCCGCGATCGGCAATGCACAGGCGTTTCTGAAAGTGGTGGAAGAGTTCGGCAGCTTCGACGCTTATATCTGGCAGTTCACCGGCGGCCGGCCGCGCGTGAACGCGTGGCGCAAGGCGCAGAAGTTGCCGGCGCGCACTGCCGAATCCGACGCCATGAGTAAAGATCTGAAACGCCGCGGCTTCCGGTTTGTAGGATCGACCATCTGCTACGCCTTCATGCAGGCAGTGGGGATGGTGAACGACCACGCCACGGACTGTTTCCGGTATACCCAGCTACCGCGGTAAGGAGTGGGGCAGGACTCCGGTCCTGCGCGGGTCCTCCAGGACCCGCTCTTCGCAACGGAATCACTGGAGTCCTGCCCCACAAGCCATGCGTTCCGCGTTACTGCTCCTGCATGATGTGGGCGCGGCGGTTTCGCTGCCAGCATTCTTCATCGTGTTCGGTGCAGACCGGCTTCTCTTTGCCGTAACTGATGGTATTCAGTTGGGAATCCGGCACTCCCAGGGAGGCCAGATACTCCTTGGCTTGAGTGGCGCGCTTATCGCCAAGAGCCAGGTTATACTCTTCCGACCCACGTTCATCGCAATAGCCTTGCACGGTGAGCTTATAGTCCGGATACTGCTTCAGGATCTCACCCAGGGTCTTAGCGTCCGCGACCAGGGCCTGCTGCGCGTCGGGGCGAAGATTGTGCTTGTTGTAGTCGAAGTAGGCGTCCTGAATGCGGTTGAGCAGTTCCTGTATCTGGTTCCTGGTGGCCTGATCCGGCATCCTGGAAGCAGTGTGCACCAGAATGCTTACACTGGCCGTGGCGGACGCGCTCCCGCCGGGCCCGTTGGCCGTCAAAATATAAATCGTATCCGCGGCGGGAAAGACTCCCCGGCTCCCGGACTCCTGCACCGCACCCAATGCCGGCGCGATGCGGACGTCGCTGGCATGTTGCACGGCCCAACGCAGCGTGGTCTGGCCGCCCTTGTCGATGGTTCCGGGCGAAGCGGCAAATAGCGAGATCACGGGTTTGTCCGGGACGGCCGCTTTGGCTTGTTGCACCGCGGGCGGCGGCGCGGGATGCACCGCGACCTTCTTAGAGCAGCCGGCCGCGATCGCGCACGCGGCTCCAACTGTGGCGCACAGTAGCTTGTACACTTGGTATTCCCTCCAGGAAAAGTTTCCTATATATAAGTTAGGACGGGAGGCGGGGTGAGGGGCATCCCGTCGATACCGTATTTTCCCGGTGCGGCGGCAGGCGCTATGGCTAACTATAACTAACCGGCCGCCCGGTATCCGAACAGGCCCTTCTGTTTGATCACCGCGGCGGCCTGCGGAGGCACCAACTTCTCCCAGTTCGGGTCGCCCGACTGGATGCCTGCCAGCACGGCGCCCGGCGTGACGTGTAAGTCTCCGGCGTCGAACTCGCGTATGGATTCGATATGGCCGTTCTCCACGAGGTGCCTATAGAGGTGGCTCAGTTCCGGTTTTACATCCAATCGATCGGACGTAATCAGCTCCGCGGCGTCTGTTTCCCTGGTCGGAAGGATGAACAGCTTGACGCATCCCTGGAACAGGCGGCCCAAACCTTCCAGGACGCCGCCTTCGAGTTCGGCGTAGTATTTCTCATCGAACACCTGCAGCAAAGTGGGGACGCCCATGGCCATCCCGATCCAGTTTTGCGTGTAATGGCGCAGGTAGCTGGTGACCTTGTCGAACCTGGTGTAATTCGAAATCACGACCATTTTGCCCAGTGCGCCCAGAATATCGACGCGCGCCAGAAAATCCTGGGGATCGATGGCTTGTTCGGACATCAGGTTATTCAAGGTCATCTCCATGATGGCCACCGGATCGCTGGCATCCGGGGAGTCCTGCTGAAGCTGGCCTACGGCGCGATCCAACATTTCCAGCGTAACGTTGGTGACCGGCCGGAAGCTGCCCCGCTCGATCACTACCGGCCGTTTGTATAGCACCTCCGCGGGCTGCACGACCTCGCCATTGGCCGTGAACATAGCCGCGTCGGTGAGCCCCTGCTCGACGAGCTGCAGGCTCATCAGACGGTTGTCGACTTGGGCAAAGGCCGGGCCCGAGAACTTGATCATGTCCACTTCAATCCGCCGGCGGCTCAGATCGTCCATCAACGAGGCGATCAGGTGCGTGGGATCGTCCGCGTAGTAGAACGCGCCATAGATCAGGTTGACGCCCGCCAGACCTAGCGCTTCCTGCTGCTCGACGGTGACTGGGTCGAGCAACTCGACGTGCAGAATGATCTCGGAGGGCTCGCCGCGTGGTTCGGCCTGGAAACGGACACCCAGCCAGCTATGCCCCACCGGGCGATGGGAGTGTGTTTGGGTGGCGGAAGTGTCCGCGAAGACGAAGAACGCCGTGCGGTCGCCGCGGGTCGTGTCCGGATGCTCCACCAGGCTCTTGAACTCGTGGTCGAGCATGGCCTCCAGGCGCTGGCGGCTGACGTAGTGCTGGGCCGGACCGTAAATGCCATCGCTGACGGCCATGTCATACGCGGAAATCGTCTTGGCGATGGTGCTGGCGGCCTTGCCCGCGTGGAAGAACCAGCGCGCCACTTCCTGGCCTGCGCCGATCTCGGCGAACGTGCCGAACTTGCGTCCGTCGAGATTGATTTTCAGGGCCTTCGGCCGAGTGCTGCCGTATTCTTCCGCCATCTACTCATATCGTAAGGCAACCAGTGGATCGATGGCGGCGGCGCGCCGGGCGGGAATGTAGCAGGCAGCCAGCGCCACCAAAGCCAGCAACAGCGATACGGCGGCGAAGGTTAGCGGATCGAAGGGCGTCACCTCGAACAGAAAGTTCTTCAACACGCGGGTGGCGGCCCACGCGCCGGCGAGCCCCATCGCCAGCCCGCCCGCGACTAGCGCCACGCTGCGCCACAGGATCATATGCACGATCTGCCCGCGCTGCGCGCCGATGGCCATGCGGATGCCAATCTCCTGGGTGCGCTGCGTCACCGAGTAAGCCATTACGCCGTAAATGCCGACGATGGCGAGCAGAAAGGCGATGGAGGAGAATGACGCGAGCACCCGCGTTTGAAAGCGCGGCTCGGCCGTGGAGCTGTAGAGCAAGTCCTGCATGCTGGCCATCGCGCCGATGGGCAGGTCCTTGTCTATATTCCAGACCTGCGCGCGCAAAGCCGGCGCCAGGCTCATAGCTGCCGCTTTAGAGCGCACTACGAAACTGACGTTTTGCAGGAAGAACATGCTTCGCACCTGTGCCATTGGCTGGTAGATCGTCATATGCTCCGCGGCCGGATTCTCCTGCCGGATCGATCCGGTGACTCCCACCACGGTCATCCAGTCGCTCTCCGCCTTGGGATTATCTTCGAAGCTGATGCGTTTGCCGACGGGATCCTGGTTCGGCCAAATGCGGCGCGCGAACGACTCATCGACCATCGCCACGGGCGCCGATTTCAAGGTGTCGTGTGCATCGAACGAGCGGCCGCGCATGAGCGGGATGCCCATCGCCCGAAAATAGCCCGGGCTGACGGCTGGCTTTACGGCCAGCAGGTCCGGGGGCGCTTGCCGGTCGCCCAGTTTGTAATCCCCCTGCACCAGGAAATCCGACATGGGCAGTAAGTTGATCAGGCCCACGGCCGTCACACCGTTGACGTGCGCGATGCGCTCCAACATCTCGTTGTCGAACTGATGGATTCGCTGGGCCGTTGCGTAAGGCTTGCCGTTCAGGTCCAGGCTCATGGCCAGGATGTTGTCGGGCCGGAAACCAAGGTTGACGGTGCGCAATTTCTCGAAGCTGCGCACCAGCAGGCCGGCGCCGATCAGGAGAATGAGAGCCAGCGCCACCTCCGCCATGACCAGCACGGAACGCATGGCGCCGGAACGGGCGCTGCCGCGGGCCGCCGCATCTTTCCAGTTTTGCGTCTGCCGCGCGCGCGTCAACTGCAGCGCGGGCGCCAACCCGAAAAGCATGCTGGTAACGAGCGATACGCCGATATTGAAGGCGAACACCCAGCCGTCGAAGCGGATCTCATCCACACGCGGGATGCGATTTGCCGGCGCCAGTTGGACCAAGGCTTCGACTCCCCACAGCGCGACGATAAGTCCCAGCAAGCCGCCGCTGACGCCGAGTACGGCGCTCTCGGTGAGCAGTTGCCGCGCGAGGCGCCATCGGGTGGCGCCCAGGGACGCGCGAATGGCAATCTCCTGCTTGCGCGCCGAGGCGCGGGAGAGCAGCAGGTTGGCCACATTCACACAGGCGATCAGCAGCACGCATCCCACCGCGCCCAGGAATACCAGCAGGGCGGGCCGGGAGTTGCCCACAATGCTATCGCGCAGCGGCGCGATCGCCATCACATCGTCGTGGGGACGGTGCGCGGCGGCATCGAGACGGGCGTCGATCGCCTCCAGTTCCGCCTTTGCGCGCGCCACGGTCGCGCCCGGCGCCAGCCGGCCAATCGCCTGACGGAAGGCGTTATGGTTGCCCGGGTCCGGAACCGCCGGGACCCATAGTTCTACCGCGTGGTCGAAGCCGCCTGGCATGACGCCCACGATTGTATGGGGCTCGCCGTCGAGCGCTATCGATTTGCCCAGCGTATCGGGGGCGGCCTGGAAATGCTTGCGCCAAAAGCTGTCGCTCAGGACCACAACCTTCTCGCCGGCCGGGGACTCCTCTTCGGGCCGAAAGCCGCGCCCGAGTCTTGGCTGAACGCCCAGAGTAGTAAAGAAGTTGGCGGTCACCTCCTGGCCGTGAATGGCCACCGGATCGCCAACTCCCGTTCCGTTCCAGTTCGAGAAGTTGTACGCCGCCAGCGACTGGAATGCGGTGCTGCCGGACCGGTACGCCATGAATCCGAGGTCCGTCATCGATCCGCCGCCGAATGGACTCGGATCCTTGGGCATCGGCCGGACCGTGTACAGTTGGGACGGTTCGTGGTAAGGCAACGGCCGCAGCAGCACGGATTCGACAACGGTGAAGACCGCCGTGTTGGCGCCGATACCGATGGCCAGCGCGCCTACCGCGACCGCGGCGAAGGCGGGATTGCGGCTCAGATTGCGGAAAGCATAGCGCAGATCCTGTGCAAACGAATTCATCGACAATTCTCCGGGATCGTGTGGGCAGGCTGTATGCCACAGCGGGGTGGGAACGGATTCAACGGGTTAGGCGGGCGGCCGGGACAGGGGTGTGTGCGGTTGTGGGATGGGGTGGCGCGGGAGCGGACAGCGTGGTGCACGCCCCCGGACTTTGGCCTTTTGGTGGGGCAGGCTCGCAGCCTGGCTCGCAGCCTGCGGCGGCCTCGTAGGCCGCCTGGGTGGCATAGGCTTTAGCCTGTGGAGGCGAGCTACGCTCGCCGACGCGCGGGGCTAAAGCCCCGCGCGGGATAAATCCCGCCCCCCAAGAACGCTTGCCCCAAAAGGCTGGCCTGCCACTGAAACGGCAAATCTTCAGCGCGCGGGGCTTCAGCCGCGGCTAGCGGGCGGCGCCTGGCGCCGCCCCACCTGGTTCGCCCGCCTGCCCAGGTTAGAGCCTCGCCCAGTAATGCACCGGGCCGGAGCGGTCGGCGCGCAGGACTTCGCGGCGCTCCAGGTATTCCAGGTGCGCCAACACTTCGAAGATCGCAAAGCGGTAGTGGAAGGGAGAAAGATGGCGGTTCCACAGGCGCTCGGCAATGTGATGGGCCGTGGTGGCGCCGCCCTCGATGAGTTCCACGATGCGCGCGCAGCGTTCGGCATGATGCTCGTGCGTTTTGCGCACCCACTCACGATGCCCGGCGAAAGGCGTGCCATGCGACGGCAGGATAAGATCCACATCCAACGCCGCGACGCGATCGAGCGACGAGAGGTACTCGCCCAAGGCGTCGCGGCCCGGCTGCCATCCGATATTGGGCGAGATATGTTGCAGGATGTGATCGCCGGAAATCAGCAGGCGCCGCTCGCGGTCGTAAAGGCAGACGTGGCCGGGCGAGTGGCCCGGCGTCCAGACCACCTCCAGCACGCCGTGCGCGGTCGAGATGGTCTCGCCGCCGGAGAGCAGGCGGTCGGGCGCCAGCCGCTCGAAGCTCTGCTGGATGTCGAACATCGCGGAATGCACCAGCGCCCGCATCTCGGGCGCGACGCCGGCCGTGGTCAGGATTTCCCGCTGCCAGTCGCGGTGCAGATCGGTGTCGGTGACGTGAACGAGCAGCTCATGGTCGGCCCAATGCAGGTCGAGAGCCGCGCCCGTCAGGGGGATCAGCTTGGAGGCCAGGCCCAGGTGGTCCGGGTGAATGTGGGTGAGCAGGATGCGGCGAATATCGCGCCAGTCGACCGACAGGCCTTCGAACGCGCGGGCCAGCGCATCGAAGCAGGCGTCGGTTTGCATGCCGGTATCGATCAGCAGCCAGCCCGATTCGAGACGCACCAGCCAGACGTTCACGATGCCGAGGGAGAAGGGCAGCGGCAGCTCCAGCATATGAATGCCGGGCATCACCTCGCGATAATCGCCGCCAATTTCGAGATAAGGGGTCAAGCGTGATCCTAGCACATAGGGTGGTGGCTGAGTCCGGCCAGTTTGGTGGCTTGCGGCCAATTGACTTCGTGCGCACTGACTGATGCCAAAGGACTTGGCTTGTGGCACGCGGAATGCCTTAAGCCTTGCGGAAGGTGGCACATGAGAAAAGGATTGTTGATACTGAGTGTTGCGCTGATGACACTGGCTCCCATAAGCGCCTCGGCCGCTATTTGGTACCGCCCTTATTGGGGTCCGGCTTATTACGGCGGCTACTATCCCTACGCCGGTCAAGTCAAGCTGGATACCAAAGTGAAGACGGCCGAAGTGTTCATCGATGGAGCTTTCGCGGGGACGACTCACGACGCGAGGACAATGCACTTGCGTCCCGGCAGCTATAACATAGAGATTCGTGAATTGGGCGTAACGAAGTTCAACGAGCGGGTTTTTGTGGCGCCGGGGAAGACTCTGCATTTACGGCCGGTGTTGTAGAGAGGCCACCTAAAAAGGGGCTTGCCGCGGAACCGCCTGCCCCGCCAAAAAGCCAATCTCCAGCGGACGAGCGCCTGGCGCGCCCGCCCGCGCCTTACGCCTCTGAGGGCGCCCAGCAAACCAGGGCCAGCTTGCCCAACTGCATGCAAGACCCTTTGGGAGGCACGCCCTTCATCGGACCCGCGGCGAGTCCTCTGTTGCCCGCGATGGGAGAGGGGCGCGCGCCAGTAACTTTCCCAGTAACGTTCCCAGTGACTTTCAACGTTAGAGCGGGCGAGTTGAACTTCTTGAGCGGTACGGACAGATCGAAAGTGGCTCCGGCCGTGCTGCTGCCAGGCAATGGAGGCAAACAACTCGCGTACGCCGACCCCGGCGAGGTCCAGTGCTGGCCTGGCAAGCAGGTAGACACCTACGAGGGGCCCATCACTTCGCACCTTGCGCACGGGCGGGCCAGGATCGACGTTGCGGTCCGCTTTGCTGTAATGGACCGTAAATCTATCACGGCCCTCCTATTCCTCCATTAAATTGCAGGCGCAAAACGCGGGTAAATGGGAATTGGCCCGTTTTTCTTTCCGACGGACGTCGCATGCCGACCTGGACCGCCAGCCGTAGCACCTGGGCCGCGCGTTTCGCGGCGATCCAACAGCCGGCAACCGCCGCGTAGTATATTGGCCGCTTCACCAAGGAGGGGCCATGCTGCCCGACTACATTTCCAAAGCCGTACCCAATCCAGCATCGAACCGCGGTCCATGGTATGCGAATACAGCGCCCAGCTATGCGGGGATTTTTCTATGGATCGCCTTCTATATCTCGATCGCCAAGGGCACCATCCCGCACGCCAGTCTGGGCCTGTGCCTGGCCGCCATCGTAGTGGCCGGGCTGCTGAGCTATGCGCTTTATTACTATGCCCCGGCCATGTTGGGCATGAAGACGGGCTATCCGCTCTACGTGGTGGGCAGTTCGACTTTCGGCACAGTGGGCGGCTACGCGATGCCTGGCCTGTTAATGGGATTGCTGCAGGTGGGGTGGTTCGCGGTGAACACCGCTATTTCGACGCAGTTCATTTTGAACACGGTGGGCTCCAAGGCTGCGCCGGGGAGCCTGCCGTTCATCGTTATCGGTATCCTTTGGGGCTACGGGATGGCCTATATCGGCGTCATGGGAATTCAATACGTCGCCAAGCTATCGCGTTACCTGATCGTGATTCCGGCCGCCATGGTGCTGCTGGTGTTCTTCCGCACCAGTTCAGGCTTGGGCGCCTACGTGCCGCCCGATCCGCGGCCCTTTGTGGCTTTCACGCTGCTGGTGCAGATCATCATCGGCTTCTTCGCGACGGCGGGCGCGGCCGGCGCGGATTTCGGAATGAACAGCCGCAACGAAAAAGACGTACGCATGGGCGGACTGACCGGCATCACGCTGGCGATCGTATTTGCCGCAGGATTACCTCTGCTGTCGGTGGCCGGCGCCAGCACGCTGTTCCCCAATCAGGGTCTGGGGTATGACGACGTGATCCACTCCATCGGCGGTTTCGTCGCCACCGCCATGTTCCTGCTGTTCACTATCGCCTCGATTGCGCCTGCCTGCTTCTGCGCTTTCATTGCGGGCAACAGCTTCTCGACTATGATACCGGGCGTGCCGCGCATCTCCTCGACCATGGCGGGGGTGACGGTTTCCATCGTGCTCGCGGTCACCGGCGTGGCGCAGAACCTGATCGGCTTCTTCACCATAGTCGGCGCGTCGTTCGGACCCATTTGCGGGGCCATGGCGGCCGACTATCTGCTCTCGGGCAGGCGCTGGGCGGGTCCGCGCGAAGGCGTCAACTGGGCCGGATATCTGGCTTGGGCGCTGGGCTTCGTAGTGGGGATACTGCCGTTCCTGCCGGTTTCCGACGCGCTGAAGACCTACGTGCAGCCCGCGGTGCTTTACAGTTTCGTGACGGGCTTCGTGGTCTACGCGGCGCTGGCCAAGGCCGGCATGCAGCCGCGCACGGTGGCCATGCCATCCCCCGCTATTCCTTAACCAGTGTTACGGATTTCTCCGGCCAAGGCCTATCTTTCAGCATCGGTTTCAACGGCAATTTGACTCAAACCGTATTACAGGGTATACTCTTTGCGATCAGAGGTTTCGACCGGCTTATTGGGGGCCGGGGAGGGCAATCATGAGAGTGCCGTTTGCGAAAGTCGTTCCGGCAGTGGGTTTGCTACTGCTTTCTGCGCTAGCGCAGGCGCAGGTGCCAGCATCCGAGTATGTCAATTTTGAGGGCGCGCAGACCAATCCGATTCGGATTTCCGCGGACGGCACTCGCCTGTTTGCCGTTAACACTCCCAATGGAACGCTATCGGTCTTCGACCTTACCGCACCATCCAGCCCGGCTTTGATCGCCGAGATCCCGGTGGGCCTTGAGCCGGTTTCGGTCAACATCAACCCTGCTGTCGCCGGTAACGACGAGGCCTGGGTGACCAACCAGGTTTCGAACAGCGTCAGTGTCGTTTCGGTTTCAAAGGGAATTGTGACCGATACGATCTACGCCAAGACGGAGCCGGCCGATGTGGTATTCGCGGGCAAGGGACAGGCGTTCGTGAGCATCGCCCGCAGCAACCTGGTAAACGTCTATAGCACTTCTTCGGCGCACACGTTGGTGAAGTCCATCGCGCTGACCGGGGAAGAACCGCGGGCCCTGGCCGTGAGCCCGGACGGATCGACCGTTTATGTGGCGTTCGCGTTATCGGGCAATCACACCACCATCGTTCCGGATACAAAAGCGCCGCCCCAGCCGCCGCCGACGAATCCGGCGTTGCCCACTCCGCCCCAGGTTTCGCTGATCATAGACGCTTCCGATCCTGCCTGGACCAGCGTAATCAAGTACACGATGCCGGACAATGACGTGGCGGCCATCAGTACAACTAAGCTGACGGTAACCAAATACTATCCGCACCTGGGCACCGAGAACTTAGGGTTGGCCGTGAATCCGCAATCGGGGAATCTGTATGTGGCCAACACCGACGCTCTGAACCTGATCAACTTCGAGACGGCATTGAACGGCCATGTAGTCAATCACCAGGTCACGGCCGTTAATCCTACTACGGGCCAGACTCAGATATGGAATCTGAATCCGGGGATCGACTACACGCAACTGCCCAATGCGGCGGCGCTGGCTTCGGCGCTGGCGATGCCCACAGCCGTGGTTTTCGAACCGGCTGGACGCTATCTTTACATTGCCGCTTTTGGCACCGACCGTGTGGGGATTTTGGATACGACAACCGGCCTGGTGACCGGCTTTATCGAAATCGACCCGCAGGCTACCGGCGCCACGGTTAACCCAATGACCAAGCGCGGACCCCGCGGCCTGGCCATGAATGCCTCGGCTAACCTGCTCTACGTATTGAATCGCATCTACAACACGATCTCGATCGTAAGTCTGTCGGGCAATACAGTGACCGCGGAAATTCCCACGGGAACCTTCGATCCGACGCCCGTGGCGATCCGCAATGGCCGCGGATTCCTGTACGACCACAAGCTCTCCGGTAACGGCACGGGGGCCTGCGCGTCCTGCCACATCGACGCTGAAATGGACCTGCTGGCCTGGAATCTGGGCAACCCCGCCGGTGAGATGACTTACTTGCTGGAAGGCACCACGACTTATGCGTTCCACCCCATGAAAGGCCCCATGACCACACAGACGCTGCGCGGGCTGATCAGCATGGAGCCGTATCATTGGAGAGGCGATAAGCCGGATCTGCAGGCCTTCAACGGAGCGTTCGCGCAACTGCTGGGCGGCTCGGAACTCTCGACTGGGGATATGACGGCATTTGCCAATTTCGTGAATACCATCACATACCTGCCGAATCCCAACGAGAACCTGGATCGCACGCTTCCGTCGTCGATTCCGCTACCGGACGTTCCCGGCGCATCCGCCGATCCCAATACCGGGGAGAATCTGTTCTTCACACTCGTACAGCACACCGGCGGCACGTCCACCTGCAACTTTTGCCACGCCACGAATCCGGGCTTCGGATCCACGCTGAAGGTTAAGTTTCCGGGCGAACCTGAGCCGGACATCGTGCAGCCGATGAAGATCGCGCAACTGCGCGAGTTATATCAGAAGAGCAACGAAGACTTTAAGCCGGGCGGGGTGAGCGTCAACGGTTTTGGCCTGAACCACGACGGACAGATTGGCGGTTTGTTCGCGTTTTTCGGAGACAGATTCCCCAGTTTGGCCGGAAACACGCCGGATAAAGAAGCCATAGAAGCGTATGAATTGTGCTTTGACACCGGGACTCCGCCCGCCGTGGGTTATTCGCGCACGCTGACGGCCGCGACGGTGAACACCACGCAGGCGCAGAGCGACTGGAGCACCTTGCAGAGCCAGGCTTCGCCTCCCACGAGTGCCATCGATTTGATCGCCAACGGTACGATTCAGGGTCAGGTGCAATCGCTGCTCTACCTGCCGGCCAGCGGCACTTACCAGACCAATACGGCCGGCTTAGGTCCATTCACGCAGGCACAACTGACGGCTTTCATCGTAGCCGGAGATACGCTGACGATTATGGGAGTGCCGTCCGGGTCCGGATCGTGGATGGCGCTGAACCGGAACGCCACGCTGGCGAAGCCGAAGGCGGCCGCTAAGAATCGCGGAAAATAGAGTGGGGCAGGCGTCTACGCCTGCGGCGGGTCTCCAGGCCCGCCCGGAGGCGAGTTACGCTCGCCTTTGGCGCCGCTTCAGGTTCGTTATTTTTCGAAATATACGCAAACAGGCTACTTATTGGCTTCGTTTCGCATTATTTTCGAAATCCAGGCCACGGGCCTGCGCCACGCGGGTTCAAGCCAGCCGCTCGACGCGCAGATGCAGCCCCTGCTTGGGGCGCAACGTTACCGAGGGGAAGGCTTTCACCGGTTCGGAGGATGCCAGCGAGAATCGGAAACGCTGCATGAGCGTGGCCAGCACCAGCGCCGATTCGGTGAGCGCCAGGCTGGCGCCGACGCACACTCGCGGACCGGCTCCGAACGGCAGATACGCGAACTTGGGCAGACTGCGCCGTCCGGAGGCTTCCTCGCGCCAACGTTCCGGATCGAAGCGCTCCGGGTGCGGGTATAAGTGCGGATCGCGGTGCAAGACCCATTGCGAGACAATCACATTGGTTCCGGCGCGCAAACGGTATCCCGAAACCTCGAAATCCCGCAGCGCCTTGCGGCCGATAGCCCAGGCGGGCGGATATAGGCGCTGAGCTTCCATCAGGACCATTTGGGTGTAGGGCAACCGATGCAGACTGGCGGCTTCCGCCATGTGGCCGTCGAGCACCGTCCGTACCTCGGCTTCCAGGCGCGCCTGCTCGGCCGGATTTTGCGCCAATAAATACAGGGTCCAGGCAAGTGTATTGGCGGTGGTTTCGTGACCGGCCAGCAGCAGGGTCATGACTTCGTCGCGGAGCTGCAGGTCGGACATGCCCGCGCCGTTTTCATCGCGTGCGTCGAGCAGCATATCCAGCAGGTCGCCGGGATGCTCGCCCGTATCGCGACGGGCGCGAATGATGCCGTAGACGATCTTGTCCAGATCGGCGAGCGCGCGGCGGAAGGCGCCTAACCCGGGCACCGGCACCCAATCGGGAAGAAAGGCGAAGCCGGCCAGCTTCGGCATTTCGTTCATGACCACGGCGAGGGCCTTGCCGATGGTTCCAGTGTCGCCTTCAATGGCCACGTTGAAGAGGCTGCGGGCCGCGATCTCGAGGGTCACGCGCATCATGTCGTGGTGCACGTCGCGCACCTCGCCCGACTGCCAGGTTTCCATCAGACGGGCGGTGTAGGAGGTCATCAAGCCGCCGTACGAGAGGATGCGATCACGGAAGAAGGCAGGCTGCACGAGGCGGCGTTGGCGCTTCCAGAACTCGCCCTCGCTGGTGAGGAGACCCTGGCCCAGCACGCGCGAGAGCGCGCGATAGTCCATGGATTTGGTGAAGTTCTGATGATCGGTGACCAGCACGCGCTCGATGCCGGCGGGGTCGTTGATCAGGCAAGCCGGCACGCCGAGGAAGCGAAAGAAGACCACGTTGCCATATTGGCGCTGGCACGCGGCCAGGAAATCGAGCCAGCCATCCGGGGAGCGCAGGAGGCGCCACAGAAACGAAATGCCGCGCGGTCCGGGCGGAGCCGTGCGGCCGGCGTGAGCGATGACGGCCGGCTGCGCCTTGGCGAATCCCATGGCCACTATTTTACTCCGGGCTCGCGCGGCGTGACGTGGCGGTTGCTATTGTCCGGTGGCGGATGAACAGGTACATGGTGAACTGGAAATCGCAATGCCACCGAAGCGGTTGCCGGCCGGGCATCCCAACCCGCGCTCGCGCGGACGCTTCTGAGACGGTCCGTGAAGATGCTGGAGCGCCTCAGCGTGTCGGCATCGCCGGAGGCTCTCGAAACTGCATTGGCGGCCCCCACCGATATTGGCGGCGTCGCATCCCTGTTGTCCGATTTGGCGCCCCTCGGCGTGGACGTTTCCGCGGTCGACCCTTTGGTGGAAGCCATGGCTCGCGGGGCCGCCATCAAGCGGGAATTGCTGCGCGCCGCCGGCGGGGGACTATCGTCGCAACAAGTGGCGGACGCGCTGGGCATCACGCGGCAGGGGGTGGACAAACGCCGCCGCCGGCGCGGATTGCTGGCGGTTCCGTCGGGGTCCGGCGAATTCCTGTATCCGGCTTGCCAGTTCACATCCGATGGCGTGATTCAGGGGCTGAAGGGAACGCTGCGGGCATTCCAGGTGCGCAATCCTTGGACGCAGCTTTCCGCGCTGCTGCCGGCTGCGGGTTTGGGGGGCAGGACCATCCTCGAAGCTCTGCAGGCCGGGAACGCCGCGCGGGCGGTTGCCGTCGCGGCATCGTTTGGCGCGCAAGGCGGCTAGGCCAGTGCGGTTGCCTTTCACCCGCGTGCGGTCCGGAACGCGTTGGCCGCGAATTCACCAGCGCGATAGGAGCGCGCTGTGGTTCGGACCCTCCGCGGGCAAGCCAGGTGTGAATCGCTTCGACGATCCGGCCGGCCGCTTTCGCGTCTGCTATCTCGGAACCACCATGGACGTATGTTTCGCCGAGACCTTTCTCAGAAACCCGCCAGTGCGGATTCTCGCGCTCGAAGATCTGGCAAACCGTCGGTAGCCGCGATTGAGGCCGCGCGCGATCTGCAGCTGGCGGCGCTTCACGGACCGGGCCTCGCGCGGCTTGGCGTGACGGCGGAACTGGCGAGCGGCGCGGACTTCGCGGTCTCGCAGGCGTGGTCGCGTGCACTGTGGGAGCGTCCCGATGCACCGGACGGGGTGGTGTACCGCTCGCGGCACGACGATTCGGCGTTATGCGTCGCAATCTATCATCGGGCGAAGACCGCGTTGACCATCGTGGAGGACCGGCGGCTTACAGACGATCCTAAGCTACTGGCGCGCTTAATACGCAAGTACAATCTCGGCCTGACGAGATGATCGACGGGTCATTTCCTGCGACGCTGAGGCTGAAACTCGCGGTTGACGGCCTCGGCAGAGAACGCCTCCGGGATCCCGGTCTTCCCCGACCCATTCGTGCGCCCCCTCGCGATCTGCAAGCGCACCTCGCGCGGCCTACGAGGCCGCCGCAGGCTGCGAGCACGGGAACCTACTCGATACGGTAGTTCGGCGCTTCCTTGGTAATCACCACGTCGTGCACGTGGCTCTCGCGCAATCCCGCCGGCGAAACCCGCAGGAACCGCGCGTGCTCGTGCAACTCCCTAATATTCGGCGCGCCGCAGTAACCCATGCCGGATTTCAACCCGCCCACGAGTTGATATACCAGTTCGGCCAGCGGTCCTTTGGCGGCCACGCGGCCCTCGATGCCTTCCGGCACCAGCTTGCCGTTGGGGTCCTGCGCGTAGCGGTCGACATTGCCCAGGATTGCGCCCAGCGATCCCATGCCGCGATACGTCTTGAACGTGCGTCCCTGGAACAGGATGGTCTCGCCGGGGCTTTCGTCTGTGCCCGCCAGCAGACTCCCGATCATCACCGCATCCGCGCCCGCGGCGATGGCCTTGGTGATGTCGCCTGAAAACTTGATGCCGCCATCGGCGATCAACGGCACGCCCGCCTGCCCGGTGGCGCGCGAGCATTCGGCGATCGCGGTAAGCTGCGGCACGCCCGCGCCCGAGACCACGCGCGTGGTGCAGATGGAACCGGGACCGATCCCGACCTTGATCCCATCCACGCCCAGCGAGATCAATTCGCATGCGCCCTCATAGGTGGCCACGTTGCCGGCGATGAGTTGCACTCCCGGCAGCGCCCGCTTCACGGCTTTCACCGCCTCCATCACGCGCTCGGTGTGCCCGTGGGCCGTATCGATGGCCAGCACATCCACCTTGCGCGCGACCAGTTCCTGCGCCCGTTCCAGATAATCGTTGGTGGCGCCGATGGCCGCGCCCACGCGCAGCCGGCCTTGCTCGTCCTTGGCGGCGGACGGATACTTCAACTTCTTCTGAATATCCTTGACCGTGATCAGTCCCTTCAGATTGTAGTGATCGTCCACCACCAGCAACTTCTCCACGCGGTGCTGATGCAGGATGGCCTCGGCTTCCTCCAGCGTGGTGCCGACGGGCACGGTGATGAGGTTGTCCTTGGTCATCACATCGCGGATGGGCACGTCGGAGCGGGTCTCGAAGCGCAGATCGCGGTTGGTCAGGATGCCGACCAGCCGCGTGCCTTCGGTGACCGGGACCCCGGAAATGCGGTAGTGGCTCATCACTTCGCGGGCATCGGAGATCTTCTGATCCGGGCCGATGGTGATGGGGTCCACGATCATGCCGCTTTCACTGCGCTTGACGCGGTCCACCTCTTCGGCTTGCCGCTCGATGGACATGTTGCGGTGAATGATGCCGATGCCGCCCTGCTGGGCGAGCGCGATGGCCAGGTGCGACTCCGTCACGGTGTCCATGGCGGCGCTGACGATGGGGATATTCAGAGCGATTTTGCGGGTGAGACAAGTGCGCGTATCGGCGTCGGCGGGCAGCACGGCGCTGCGGGCCGGCTGGAGCAGCACGTCGTCGAAAGTGAGGCCTTCGGGAATGCCGTCTTGGATCATAGGTAATTCCTACATCATAGCGTAGCCGGGGCGCGGATGGGCCGGCCCGCGCCCAAATCGCTCCCCGGCGGCCGCGGCGCGGTAACCGGCCGCCGCCCGGCGGCAACCGTCTTGGTTTCGCGAGGTAGTGCTCAACAGCACGGTCAATCGACCTTATATGACTTATTAAGCCGGTGTTAGTGCACTTAAGCTCTTATTCGTCCGTCCAGGCCGACAGTTTACTTGTATCGCCGCGATTGGAAGCTTACTATTGGTACAGGCTTGCCACTGAGCCAGCCCAATAGAGGAGATTTACAACGATGAAAGAACATGTTACTAAGAAACTAACAAACGCTCTGTTATTGTCGTTACTAGCTTCGCCCATGCTGCTAAGTGCGGCTAATGAGAGCGCTAACCCCGCCAGCGACACGATTCTCACAGTGGCTTCCACCGTGCCGGCGAACGGCGATCTGAATCCGTACGGAGTGGCTGTGGTGCAACGGACCACCGGAAAGCTGATTGCGGGCGACATCCTGGTCAGCAATTTCAACAACAGCGCGAACCTGCAGGGAACCGGTACGACGATAGTGGATATCGCGCCGAATGGCACGGCGAGCCTGTTCGCCTGGATTGACGCCAGTACTCTGCCGGGCCAGTGTCCGGGCGGGGTGGGTTTGACGACGGCGTTGGTAGTATTGCGCGCCGGATGGGTTATCGTGGGCAGCCTCCCGACCACCGATGGAACGGCGGCAACGGCGCAGGCCGGGTGCCTGCTGGTGTTGAACAATCAAGGTGCGGTGGTGGAGACCATCACCGACGCCATGATAAACGGTCCGTGGGATATGACCGCATTGGATCAGGACGCCACGGCGAGCTTGTTCATAACCAACGTGCTCAATGGCACTGTTGCGGCTAATGGCGCCGTCGTGTGGGCAGGCAGCGTCGTCCGTATCGATGTGGCCCAGTCGGCGACGATTATGCCGGCCGTCCAGTCGATGACCGTCATCGGTTCGGGATTCGCCGAACGAACGGATCCCGCCGCGCTGGTCATTGGTCCGACCGGCGTGGCACTGGCGCCGGATGGCACGCTGTATGTCGCCGACACCCTGAATAACCGGCTCGTAAGCATAGGCGACGCGGTGAAACGCCAGTCCAGCGCCCAGAACGGTACGACTCTAACCAATGTGGTGCTTCTAAACGCCCCGCTTGGGCTGGCCGTTCGTCCAAACAACGGCGATGTTCTCAGCGTGAACGGCGATAACGGGATGCTGATCGTGTTCACTTCCAGCGGACAGATGGTGTCCAGCGGATACCTGGACAAGAGCGGAAATCCGCCCGGATCGGGCGCGCTATTCGGGCTGGCGACCACTAACTCCGGTCTGTACTTTGTCGATGACGCCACGAACACCCTTAACCTGCTGACTAATCCTCTATAAGGTGAATCAACGGGGCAGGCCGCGAACGGCGCGAACCTGCCCCATTTCCTACAGAGCGGGCCGGCTACGCTTCTTTACAGTTGTAACCACAAGGTTCCGATTTTACAAGAGTGTCCCGTATTTCCCTTGTTTTCGATGCCATCCAGCGCCTACCATGAGATGGAGGAAAATTCCAAGATGAAACAATATGTTACTCGCCGATGGGTGAGCGCCATTGCGTTGGCGCTCTCTGTTGCGCCGGCGCTGCTGGCCCAAGGCGGCCGCTCGATCGTTACCGTGGCCTCCACCGTGCCATCCAACGGGGACGTGAACCCTTATGGCGTGGCCATCGTTCCCGCCTCGGGTGGAAACCTGGTCGCAGGCCACATCCTGGTGAGCAATTTCAACAATAGTGCGAATTTGCAAGGCACCGGAACCACCATCGTGGATATCGCGCCCAATGGCACGGTCAGCCTGTTTGCGTGGATCGACGCCGCGAGTCTTCCCGGCCAGTGTCCCGGAGGCGTGGGACTGACGACGGCTCTGGTGGCGTTGCGCGCGGGCTGGGTGATAGTAGGCAGCCTGCCGACCACCGACGGTATGTCGGACACGGCGCAAGCGGGTTGTCTGATTGTGTTGAATAACGCAGGCACGGTCGTGGAAACGATTTACAACAATCTCATCAATGGCCCTTGGGACATGACGGCTTTGGATATGGGCGGCACGGCGGACTTGTTCGTCACCAACGTGCTCAACGGCACGGTGGCCGGCAACGGCAGCCTGGTGGACGAAGGCACGGTGGTGCGCATTAATCTGGCCTTTCCATCCACCGCCAAACCAGTGGTGGTGTCCACCACCACCATCGGCTCGGGCTTCCCCGAACGAACGGACCCTGCCGCCTTGGTGATTGGTCCGACTGGAGTCGGACTTGCCCCGGACGGGACGCTGTACGTCGCCGACAGCCTGGATAACCGGATTGCCTCGATAGCCGACGCAGCCAGCCGGACCACCACCGCGGGGCTGGGCGTGACCGTCTTCCAGGGTCCGCATATGAACGATCCACTGGGTCTCACGGTGCGTCCCAGCAATGGCGATATCCTCACGGTAAACGGCAATAATGGACTGCTTGTGGAAACCAGCGCGGGCGGCGTGCAGGTTTCGACCAAGCTGCTGGACCACAGCGGAACGCCTCCCGGAGCCGGCGCACTGTTCGGGCTGGCCACCTCCCCGGCGGGTCTCTACTTTGTCGACGATGCCACCAATACGTTGAACCTGCTGACGAGTGTGCAGCAGTAGCCGTGACGATTTCATTACGATTGGCCTACCTTGCCAAAACTCGGGTAGTGGGCCAATTTGGTTTTGGAGGGCGGCCAATTTTGGCCGCAGCCGCCTTTGAGGCGGCCAGAGCCGGCTGAAAGCCGGCTGCGGGCAGGATTATCTGCGCCACATAACCAAACTGACCCACTACCAAAACTCGCGGGGCGAGCGTAGACTAAATGCAAGAGGATGGCTCTATGAAAGCGCGTGGCGTCTGTTCGCTGTTCCTGTTGGTGGCCGGCTTGGCGGCCCAAACCGGTCTTTCCCAGACGTTTACCACGCTCTACAGTTTTGAGGGCGGCAACGACGGTGCTCAACCACAAGCCGGCTTGGTGGTGGGGCAGGACGGCTCTATTTATAGCACAACTGTGTCAGGCGGCGCGTTTGGGATGGGTACGGTTTTCCAATTGACGCCGCCGGCGACGGAAGGCGCCGCCTGGACCGAGACCGTTCTGTACAGTTTTCAGGGACCACCCGGCGATGGAAACACCCCTTATGGCATGCTGCTCATCGGCGCCAACGGAGATCTGTACGGCACCACCACTGGAGGAGGAGGCGCAAAACAGGGTGGCATCGTGTTCCAGTTGTCGCCTCCGCAAACGGCCGGGGGCGCCTGGAGCGAGACCGTTCTTCACAATTTCCCACAGCCGGCGGCATTCCTCCTTTACGCCGGCGTAATCGCGGACGCCAACGGCACGCTGTATGGCGACACCTTCTTCGGCGGGGTCAACGGCGGTACCGTGTTCACATTGAGCCCCGCGACGCCCTGGATCGAGAACACCATTTATGAACTCCACCCGGAAGCCGACGGAGCTCAACCGCAGGCCAACCTGGCCTGGGGCCCGAGCGGAGTACTGTACGGCACGGCCAGCATCGGCGGTAAACCCAGGATGGGCACGGTGTTTGAACTCGCGCCACCGCAATCCAAGGGCGGAAGTTGGACCGAGACTACGCTGCACGAATTCACTGGACCGAGCGATGCCGTGCCAACGGCCCCGGTGTTGGTGGGCGCATCGGGGCAACTCTATGGCACGACCAGCGGCGGGAATTCGACGCATGGCACGGTCTTCGAGCTGACGCGCCAGGCCGACGGAACCTGGAGCGAAACGATTCTCCACAATTTCGCGGACCGGCTCGATGGAGTGAACCCCTACGCCGGCCTGGTGCCGGATAGTAGCGGAGCGCTCTACGGAGTGACGTACCTGGGTGGAGCGGCGAATCGGGGCACGGTGTTCAAACTGACCCCGCCCGGATCGGTGGGCGGGACTTGGGCGAAGACCACTCTGCATAACTTCACAGGCCGGAATGGCCAAGGATCGTATCCATACGGCGGCCTGGTTTTTGGATACCGAGGAGCGCTTTACGGCACGACCGATGCCGGCGGCGCTTCGGGTAACGGTACGGTGTTCGCGTTGAAGTAAGAGTTTCCGGGCGACGGTGTTCCCGGCCAGCAAACCATGCTGCGGCCCGCACCCCAATCATTGTAGACTGGTTGTTTCGCCTATGTCTCACTCGAAAGTCTGCGTTTTCTGTCTGGCCTTTGCCATCTCTACCGTTGCCGCGTTCGCGGCAAAGAAGGGAGACCCCGACAAGGGGAAGGAAGTCTTCCAGCAGTGTACCCCCTGCCACAACGCCGATAGCACGGAAAAGAAAATGGGACCGGGGCTGAAGGGTCTCTTCAGCAAGGAGAAACTGAACAACGGCAAGAAGCCCACGGAAGAGAATGTGCGCTCCCAGGTGGATGAAGGCGGCAATGGCATGCCTGCCTACAAAGAGATGCTGGGCGACGACGAAAAGAACGATCTCATCGCTTACCTGAAGACGCTTTAGTGCCCCACGTCGCCAGTTCCGTCGAGCACGTTCCGCACTCCCGCATCCGCGAGCTGGCCGAAATCGCCATGTCCATGCAGGGCGTGCTGCGGTTGTATTTCGGCGAATCGAACCTGCCCACGCCGGACTTTATCAAGCGCGCGGCCGCGGACGCCCTGGCCGATGGCTACACCTTCTATACGGAGAATGCCGGGCTGCCGTCGCTGCGCCGCGCCATCGCCCGGCAATATGGCGAGCTGCAAAATGTGGATCTGGACCCTGGCACGGAGATTGTGATCACGGCATCGGGTGTGCAGGCCTTGAACGTCGGCATTCGCGCGGTGCTCGATCCGGGCGATGAGGCGTTGGTGTTGACGCCAGCCTGGCCCAATGGCTCGTCCAATGTGGCGATGGCCAATGCGGTGGTGCGGCAGATTCCGCATCCTCTGCGCGGCGATCGCTACGGCATCGACTTCGACGCGCTGGAGGCGGCCATTACGCCGCGCACGCGCCTGCTGCTGTATACGTCGCCATCGAATCCCTTGGGTTGGGTGGCTACGGACGAGGAACAGCGGCGCCTGCTGGATTTCTCGCGCCGGCACTCGCTCTGGCTGCTGGCCGATGAAGTCTACGACCGGCTCTATTATGCTGGCGGCCGACTGGGAGAGCCCGTGCCATCCATTCTGCGCAAAGCTACGCGCGACGATGCGGTGATGGTGGTGCAATCCTTTTCAAAGACCTACTGCATGACCGGCTGGCGTGTGGGTTGGCTGGTGGCGCGCCGCGACCTGGCGCACAAGGCCACGCAGTTGAACGAGTTCATCGTTTCGCACGCGGCCAGCTTCGCGCAGAAGGCGGCCGAGATTGCTTTGGCGCAGGGCGAAGCGGAACTCGCCGGCATGCTGGAACGCCTGAAGCAAAACCGCGACTTCTGCCTGGACGCGCTCACTGCCATGCCCGGCGTGACGGTACCCAAGCCCGACGGCGCTTTCTACCTCTTCCCGAAAATCGAGGGACTGACGGACTCATTCGCATTCTGCCGGAGGCTGCTTGAGGAATGCCGCGTAGGCTTGGCGCCGGGCGTGGCATTCGGCACGGGCGGCGAAGGCAGCGTGCGAATCTGTTACGCGGCGGGACGGGAAATCCTGGAACCTGCCATGGATCGGCTGGGAGCTTTCTTGCATCGACGGCACAGGTGTTGAATCCATTTGCCGTTTGGAAGATCGAAGCGCCTTGGGCGGCGGGATTTATCCCGCGCGGGGCTTTAGCCCCGCACCTCGCGAACGGAGAGTCCTGTCAGGATTGGCCCGCGGCCCACGAATCGTGATGTAAACCCGCTTGAATCGCTGGTGAGATTCAGGTCCTGTTTTAGCGGCGTTCCTCGGCGGCCAACACTCTTATTCGTACCGCAGCACTTCCGCCGGCGCAATCCGTGTGGCGCTCCGCGCCGGATAAATGGTCGCCAGGAAGCTCACCAGGATCGCCGCCGCCGCCACCCACAGTCCATCCACCCAGCGCGGCTCGAACGGCACGAAGCTCAGCGCGTAAACCTGCTCGTCCAGCCGTATCCACCGGTATCGGTCGGCGAAATAGCACAGCCCATATCCCACTACCAGCCCAATCGCCGTTCCCACCACGCCGATCAGCACACCCTGCAGCATGAATATTCGGCGGATCTGCGCCCGCCGCGCCCCCATCGACATCAGCACGGCGATGTCGCGGTACTTCTCCATCACCATCATCACCAAAGTGATCAATATGTTCAAAGCTGCGACTAATTCGATCAGCCCGATCGTGACCACCGTCACCGCCTTCTCCATCTTCAGCGCATTCAGCAATTGACGATTGCGCTCCATCCACGTCAGTGTGGCGTATTTCGGCCCGGCGATCCGCTCGATCTCCCGCGCAACCTCCGGCGCGCGGTTCAGGTCGTCCAGCTTCACCTCGATCTCGTTCACCACGTCCTGCAGCGAGAGCGCCTGCTGCGCGGCCGCCAGCGATGTGTACATCCAACTATCGTCGATCTCGTAAAAGCCGGATTCGAAAATCCCCACCACCCGGAAGCGGCGAATACTGGGACGCGGACCAAATGGCGTCAGCTCACCTTGCGGGCTGGTCACGTTCACTCTGCTGTTCAGCAGCATGCCGATATCTTCGGCCAGGCGCGCGCCCAGAACGATGCCGGGCACTCCGCCCTCGGGCGGCGTACGCAAGCCGTCCACCGAGCCACTCTTCAGGTGGCGCAGCGTATCGCTGATCTGCAGTTCCGTACCGATGTCCACGCCTTTCAGGATGCCGCCCTTCGATTGCACCGGACCGGACAAAAAGATCGGAGTGTACAACGCGGGTCCCGCCGCCGTGACGTGGGGGAGCTTACGAATCCTGGCCGCCATGGCTTCCCAATTCTCGATACCGTTGCGCGGCTCCTTCTCCTGCACGTTGATGTGCGCCATCGCGCCCAGCAGGTTGCCCTGCAGCGTGTCGCGAAAGCCGTTATTGATCGCCAGCGCGACCACCAGCGCCATCACCCCGGCGGCCACCCCCAGGATGGAGATGGCCGTGATCACCGAGATCACGGCTTCCTTGCGCCGCGCCTTCAAATATCGCCGGGCAACGAATAGCTCGAAGGAGGACGGCACCGCTCAGCCACCGCTCCCTGACGGTCGCGGCTCGGTAGCGCGCGGCTCGGTGGCACTGTCCAATTCCCGCAGCCGCGCCACCAGATCGATGGGTCCCTCGGGCCGCAGCAGCGGAAACAGGATCACATCGCGGATGGATCGCGAGCCCGTCAGGATCATGGTCAGGCGATCGATGCCGATGCCTTCGCCACCGGCCGGCGGCATGCCGTAACTCAACGCCCGCACGTAGTCCTCATCCATCTGGTGAGCTTCTTCGTCGCCGCGCTCGCGCATGGCGATCTGCATATCGAAGCGGCGGCGCTGCTCCTGCGGATCGTTCAACTCCGTGTAGCCGTTGGCCACCTCCATCCCCGCCATGTAGATTTCGAAGCGGTCCACAAACGCCGGATCGTCGGGTTTCTTCTTCGACAGCGGCGAAGTCTCCACCGGATAATCGTAAATGATGGTCGGCTGGATCAGTTGGTCTTCCACCACCCGCTCGAAAATATCGGCCAGCGCCTCGCCCGGCGTGGTCTTGCCCGACTGGCCCAGCAACCACTCAGGATCGCGCACCTGCTCCGCGGTGGGCCGCCCGCCGCCTTGCCAGAACTCCACGATCGCATCGCGCATGGTGAATCGTTGCAAGTATCCGAAGTTCAGCTTGTGGCCGCCGTACTCCACTTCCACGCCGCCCGTCGCATCCCGCGCCACCTGCGCGAACAACTCCGCCGAAAGATCGATCATGCCCTGGTAGTCCGTATACGCCTGGTAAAACTCCAGCATGGTGAACTCCGGGTTGTGCTGCGTCGACAGCCCTTCGTTGCGGAAGTTGCGATTGATCTCGTAGACCCGCTCAAGGCCGCCCACCAGCAGCCGCTTCAAGTACAACTCCGGCGCGATGCGCAGATACAGGTCGATATCGAGCGTGTTGTGATGTGTCGTGAAAGGGCGCGCCGTCGCGCCGCCATAGAGCGGCTGCATCATGGGCGTTTCTACTTCCACGAATCCGTGGCTTTCGAGTTGCCGGCGCAGCGAAGCGATAATGCGGCTGCGCGTGAGGAACACTTTGCGCACTTCCGGGTTCGCGATCAGGTCCAGGTAGCGCTGCCGGTAGCGCGTCTCCACGTCTTCCAGGCCATGCCATTTCTCGGGCATCGACAGCAAGGTTTTCGCCAGGTATTCCAGATGTTCCACATGCACGCTCAATTCGCCCGTGCGCGTGCGGAACAAATAGCCTTCCACGCCGATGATATCCCCCAGATCGATCAACTGGTACATGGCGAAATCGCGCTCGGGGATAGCGTCTTTCTTGATGTAGATCTGCAGGCGCTCGCCATTCTGCGCCAGGTGCGCGAACCCCGCCTTGCCCATGCGGCGCAAGGTCTGCACCCGTCCGGCGACGCGCACGCGCACCGGCTCGCCCAACTCCTCCGCGGTTTTCGACCCATACTCGGCCAGGATGGCGGGGATGGTGTGGCTGAATTCGAAACGCTGGCCGTAGGGCCGGAAACCCAGCGCCTCGATCTCGCGAATCCGTTCCAGGCGTTGCTTTAAGAGCTCGTCTTCCAGGGACAAATCGTTCTCCTAACGGAATTTGGATATTATAGGTCTTCCTTGACCCGATCAATCTCCATTATCATTCCAGCCTACAACGAAGAGAAGCGATTGCCTACGGCGCTGCGCCAGGTCGTCGAGTATTTGAAGCGCGGCAATTGGCCGTTCGCCGAGATTCTGGTGGTGGACGACGGCTCCACCGACGGCACCGCGCAGGTGGCCGAGCAGATGCGCGCCGGCTACCCCGGCCTGCGCGTGCTGCGCAATCCGGGCAACCGCGGCAAGGGCTACGCCGTGCGTCACGGCATGCTGGAGTGCCGCGGCGAATGGGCGCTGTTCACCGACGCGGATCTCTCCGCGCCCATCGCCGAACTGGAAACGCTGTGGCAGGCCATTGAACGGGACGGCGCGCACGTGGCCGTGGGTTCGCGCGCGCTCGACCGGCGTTTGATCGGCGTGCACCAATCCTGGTTCCGTGAAAGCGCCGGCCGGGTGTTTAACCTGGTAATGCGCTTGATCACCGGCCTGCCGTTCCACGACACGCAATGCGGCTTCAAGCTGTTCGAAACCGCCGCCGCGCGCGAGATTTTCCGCCGCCAGTTGCTGGACGGCTTCGGCTTCGATGTGGAGGTACTGTTCATCGGCCGCCGCCTGGGCTACCGCGAGATCGAAGTGCCCGTAAGATGGAGCGACGTCGCCGGGACCAAGGTCAGCACCTGGCGGGGCGTCGCCGCGTTTCTCGATCCACTGCTGGTGCGCTGGAACCAGATCCGCGGCCGCTACAACTGAATATTGTGGGTGGGGCGGCGCCATGCGCCGCCGCCTACTTCGGCCCCACCGTGATCTCCAGCAAATCGTCGTTGTCCGGCTCCGTCGCCGTAATCGGTCCGCTGCAAACGCCCGCCTCCACAAACGCCTTCGCCAAAGCCGTGGCGAACTGCCGCCGGTGGAGCCCCACATCCCAAGCGATCCCCGCCTGCGGCTTGCCGAACACCAGCGCCGGCGCCATCGTGACCGTCATGCCGGCCGCTTCAAGCGCCGCCTTAATCTCACTGGCGAACGCCGTAATCTCCGGATCGCCCGGCAGCGTGACGATCGCCATCTTTTGCCCTTGGAAGTCGGCCAGCGCCGTTTGCATGGCCTGCCTTTGCGCAGCGCCTATGTGCCGCGCGCCAAGCTGCTGCTCAAGCCGCAGGCGGGCCGTGCGCTCCTTCTCCACCGCCAATTGCAGTTCCAGGTTCTCCTTCCGCAGTTCCTCGCGATGCGCCTTGGCGTGCGCCATGTCGGCTTCCAGCCGGCGCTGTTCCTGGTAAGCGATCGCGGCCTGAGCATGGGCTCGCTCCGCCCCCGCATGCGCGTGCGCCACGGCCTCGGCCGACGCGCTTTGGAGCGTCTTCAGTTCCGTGTCTTTCGCGGACGTGACCCGGCCCGCGAACAGGGCCAGCAAGAAACTGGCCGCCGCCGCCAGGCATACAAATACGATGTACGCGAGCGTAGACCAGTTCAGGCCCCTTTCCAGAAAATGCACATTGGAGAGGTCTGGCAAAACACTTCCAGCATGCCAGCCCGCGGGGCTCTTGGCAATTCCCAGCCGTACCTTGAGTCCCGGAAAATCGCCTGGTACCACAAACTGTAGGGCGGCAGGCGAAACCCTGGGGGCGGGCTTGAGCCCCGCTGGTAGCACAGGCTTCAGCCGGTGTAGGCCGGCTGAAAGCCGGGTGCGGGCAGGATCGCCCGCCCACCATGCCGCCGGGATTTTAGAGCACAAGCTCTGTTACTATGTTTGGCAAATGAAACTGCATCCCATCGATGTCGCCATCATCGTGATCTATGTAGCCACCTCGGTTCTGTTGGGCTACTGGGCCTCGAAGCGCGCCTCGCACGACACCAAGGCCTATTTCCTCGGCGGCAATACCCTGCCATGGTATTTCCTGGGCGTGTCCAACGCCTCCGGCATGTTCGATATCGCCGGGACCATGTGGCTGGTCTACCTCATGTTTATTTACGGGCTGAAAAGCGTCTGGATCCCCTGGCTCTGGCCCGTCTTTAACCAGATCTTCCTGATGGTTTACCTGTCTACGTGGCTGCGCCGTTCCAACGTCACCACCGGCGCCGAATGGATTCGCACCCGCTTCGGCAGCGGCCGCGGCGCGCAGCTCTCGCACATGATTGTGGTAATCTACGCGCTGGTCAGCGTCATCGGTTTTCTTACGTACGGATTCAAAGGTATCGGCAAATTCGCCGTCGATTTTCTGCCCTGGCATCTGTCCGCTAATGTTTATGCGCTGATCCTGATGGGCATCACCACCTTCTACGTGGTCAAAGGCGGCATGTTCAGCGTGGTGATCACCGAGGTGCTGCAGTTCTGCATCCTGTCGGTCGCCTCGCTGGCCATCGGATTCATCGCCATCGCGCGCGTTTCCCCCGAAGCCCTGCGCCGCGTCATCCCGGCCGGCTGGGAGCAAATCTTTTTCGGCTGGCATCTGAACCTGGATTGGTCCCACCTGATCGCCGCCGTGAACACCAAGATCGCCGAGGACGGCTACACCATCTTTGGCGCATTCTTCATGATGATGCTGTTCAAAGGCATCCTGATCAGCATGGCCGGCCCTGCCCCGAACTACGACATGCAGCGCATCCTTTCCACGAAGAATCCGCGCGAAGCCTCCATGATGAGCGCCATGGTCAACGTAGTGCTGAATGTGCCGCGCTACTTCATGATTACCGGACTGACTATCCTGGCGCTGGTGTTCTATAGCGATAAGATCCGCGCCATGGGCCAAGCCATGGATTTCGAGATGGTGCTGCCCGATGCCCTTAGCCAGTTCGTTCCCGCCGGTCTGTTGGGACTGCTGGTGGCGGGCCTGCTGGCAGCGTTCATGTCGAACTTCGCCGCCACCGTGAATGCCGCGCCGCCTTATATCGTGAACGATCTCTACCGGAAATACATAAACCCCCACGCCAGCGAGCGGACTTGTGTGCGCCTGAGCTATGTTGCGTCGTTCGGCGTGGTGGTCCTGGGCATCTCCTTCGGCTGGTTCGTGACTTCCATCAATACCGTCATCCAGTGGATTGTATCGGCGCTGTGGGGAGGCTACACGGCTTCCAACGTTCTGAAGTGGTATTGGTGGCGCTTCAACGGCTACGGCTACTTTTGGGGCATGGTCACCGGCATCGCCGGGTCGCTGATCATCCCGTGGGCGCTGCCCAGCGTCTCGCCGCTCAATTCGTTTCCCATCATCGTGGGACTCGCCCTGATCGGTTGCATCGTCGGCACGCTGCGGACCAAGCCGGAAGACGACGCCGTGCTCAAAGACTTCTACCGGCGCGTGCGGCCGTGGGGCTTCTGGGGTCCCATCCGCGACAAGGTGATGCGCGAAGACCCATCCTTCAAGCCCAACCCGGACTTCCTCCGCGATATGTTCAACATCGTGGTGGGCATCGCCTGGCAGACCAGCCTGATCGCCTTCCCGGTGTACATCGTGATCCGCCGTTACGAGATCGCGTCGTATGCCGTGGCGGTAGTGGTAGTCACTTCCATCATCCTGAAGTTCACTTGGTACGACCATCTAAGGAAGATGGAGATCGAACCCGCTTAATATCGCGTGGAGGGCGGGCAATCCTGCCCGCGGCCGGCTTTCAGATTGGCCTTTGTGGGGCAGGCCTCCAGGCCTGCGCGGGTTCTCCAGAACCCGCTCTGCGGCGAGCGTAGCTCGCCTGCAGCCGGCTTTCAGCCGGCATTTTCCGCAGTTGCACAACCGGCCCAGCTATGACAATCATGAATCATGAGCGCCGAGCCACGTGAGACGGACGACTTCGCCAGCCTTTACCGCCGCGCCTTTGCGGAATTCGGAGCGCGCGCGCTTTGGAACAAGCGTCTGATCGAGACACCTACGAAAGAAGATGCTCTTGTCGTAGCCCGCGCTCTGCGCATCGAGGGCAATCGTGCCGCGCGCGAGTTGGCTGAGCAAATCGAACGCGCGTGTCATGCCACTGTCTAAGCTTCAGACGGATATCCTGGCGGTCCTGGCGTCGCACAGGGATCCGGAGAGTTACGTCGCTGGCGCTGCGCCCCTGAATCGGAACGCACCGCGGTATTCAGACGATATCGACGTCTTTCAGGACCGCGAAGAAAGAGTAGCCGCCGCGGCTTTGGACGATGCAGAATCGCTGCAGGCCGCGGGCTATCGGGTAAAGTGGCTGCGCCGGCTGCCGGCGATTTACACCGCCGAAGTGCGCCAGGGCGATGACGTCACACGCCTGGAATGGGTGGTCGACAGCGATTACCGGTTCTTTCCAACGGTGAAAGACGTCATCTTTGGCTATGTCCTTCACCCGGTTGATCTGGCCATGAACAAGACCATGGCGGCGGCCGGCCGGAGGGAGGTGCGCGACCTGGTCGACTTGGTCACGATCCATGAGACGATTCTCCCGCTCGGCGCGGTGATCTGGGCAGCGGTTGAGAAATCGCCAGGCTTCACGCCCGAGGGTCTGATTGCGGAAATCCGGCGAAACTCCAGCTATCCCGCGGCCGAATGGCGCGCCTTGATCGTGAGCGAGCCCGTCGATCCCGCGTACATCTTGGCACGGGTGCGCAAGAGCCTCGAAGACGCGGAAGCTTTCGTGACGCGGATGCCCACCAGCAAAATGGGGCTCTTGTTTCTACGGGACGGCGAGGCCACTCAACCCGATCCCGACCGCTTGGACACCTACGAAACACACGCTGGCCAGCGGCGCGGGCATTGGCCGACTAACCCCGAGATCGCCGCGGCCATGTTCGAAAGCCTCAAGAAACGGCCCACTTAAATAGTCGGGATCCCGTCAATCCGCCCCAGTTCCTCCGCCGTAAACGCGATGTTATTCACCGCCCCGACGCATTGCTCAATCTGCTCCACCCGGCTCGCCCCCACCAGCGCGCTCGCCATCACCCCGTGCCGCAGCACCCAAGCCAGCGCCATTTGCGCCAGCGTCTGTCCCCGTTCGCGGGCGATCTCGCCAAGCGCCCGCACCTGCGCCAACCGCTCCTCGCTGACATCCGTCCTCTTCAAGAACGTGCCTGGCTTCGACGCGCGCGAGCCGTCGGGAATGCCTTCCAAATAGCGCTCCGTCAGCAGACCTTGCGCCAGTGGTGAAAATGCGATTCCTCCGATGCCTTCCGCCGCCAGCCGCTCGAAAAGCCCGTCTTCCGCCGTCCGCACGAACATCGAATACTTCATCTGGTGGATCAGACACGGCGTGCCAAGCTGCCGCAGGATCGTCACGGCGCGCGCCGTCTGCTCGGGATTGTAGTTGGAAATACCGGCATACAGCGCCTTGCCCGCGCGCACCGCGCCATCGAGGGCGGACATAGTCTCTTCCACCGGCGTATCCGGATCGGGACGGTGCGAATAAAAGATATCGACGTATTCGAGCCCCAAACGCTTCAGGCTTTGGTCCAGACTGGCCAGCAGGTACTTGCGCGATCCCCACTCACCGTACGGTCCGGGCCACATCAGATAGCCCGCCTTGGTCGATATGATCAACTCATCGCGCCATGCCCCCAGATCCGCGCGCAAAGCCCGTCCGAAATTCTCCTCCGCCGAACCCGGCGGCGGGCCATAGTTGTTGGCCAGATCGAAGTGCGTGATGCCCAGATCGAACGCGCGGCACAGCATGGCGCGCATGTTCTCGAATGCATCCACGCCGCCAAAGTTGTGCCACAGCCCCAGCGATATGGCCGGCAGGCGCAGGCCGCTCGCGCCGCAGCAGCGGTAGAGCATCTTGTCGTATCGTTGGTCGTTGGGTAGGTACACGGGATCTCCTTAATGGAGGGCGGGCAATTCTGCCCGCAGCCGGCTTTCAGCCGGCTTGGCCGCCTGAAAGGCGGCTGCGGCCAAGATTGGCCGCCCTCCGATTACTGCAATGTCGCTTCCACCTTTACTTCGGTGCGGCCGTCCGCCGGCGCCGCAACCACGTCACCCGCAACCGGCTGGCCGTCGACGGTCAGTTTGACCCCGTTGCCTGGGCCTTCGCGGCGCACCGCGATTTTGTAAGTCACGCCGCGGAACCTACGCACCGCGCTAAACCCCGTCCACCGTTCCGGAATCGCCGGCGCGATCTGCAAGCCCTCGTACGCCGGACGTATCCCCAGAATCCATTGCACGATGGCGTAATAATTCCACGCCGCCGTGCCCGTCAGCCACGAATTCTTCGCCTCGCCGTGCGTGGGCGCGTCGCGTCCCGCGATCATCTGCGCGTAGACGTACGGCTCGCACCGATGCACGTCGCTGATCCCTTCCCGCGCCGAAGGGTTGATCCGCGAATAGTAATCGTGCGCCCCGTCGCCATTCCCCGCCATGGCCTCGGCGATAATCACCCACGGGTTGTTATGGCAAAAAATTCCGGCGTTCTCCTTGTAGCCCGGCGGGTACGACGAAATCTCGCCCAGGTGCAGGTAGTAGCGCGAGTAAGCCGGCTGCTGCAGCACGATACCATGCGGCGTAGCCAGGTACTTCCGCACCGATTCGAGCGCGCGCCGCGCCAGTCCATCGTCCAGACCGATGCCCGCCAGGACGCAAAAACCCTGCGGCTCGATAAAGATCTTGCCTTCGGCGCACTCCTGCGATCCCACCTTGTTGCCGGAATCGTCGTACGCGCGCAGAAACCACTCGCCATCCCAGCCGTGCCGGCGCACGGTTTCCTCCATGCGCGCGCCTTCGGCCAAATAGCCCGGCGCGTCATTATCATGGGCCGCATGGCCGCTGTGCCGCGCGATCGCCGCCAGTTCCTTGGCCGCCAGTACGAACAATCCGCCGATGAAAACCGATTCGGCTACTTTGCCTTCTTTATTGGTTGTGGTTTGGAACGATTGGCCCGGCGTATCGGAGAAGCAGTTCAGATTCAGGCAATCGTTCCAATCGGCGCGGCCGATCAGCGGCAGCCCGTGCGGCCCGAGCCGCTCCAGCGTGTAGCGGAAACTGCGCTGCAAGTGTTCGTAAAGCGGCTGCTCCGTGCCCGGCTGATTGTCGTACTGTACCGGCGCATCGAGGATACTCCAGTCGCCAGTCTCTTTCAGATACGCCCCGACGCCCACAATCAGCCAGTGCGGATCGTCGTTGAAGTTACCGCCGACGTCGTTGTTGCCCCTCTTGGTAAGTGGCTGGTATTGATGATATGCGCCGCCGCTCGGAAGCTGTGTGGCGGCCAGGTCCAGGATGCGCTCGCGGGCGCGCTCCGGCGCCATGTGCACGAAACCCAAAAGATCCTGGTTGGAATCGCGGAAGCCGAGTCCCCGGCCAATACCCGATTCATAGAACGACGCCGACCGCGACATATTGAATGTCGCCATGCATTGGTAGGCGTTCCACACGTTCACCATGCGGTCTGTGTGTATGTCGGGCGTGGTAACCTGGCAGATGCCCAGCAGGCCGTCCCAGTAAGTGCGCAGTTTCTGAAACGCCGCGTCCACGTTGGCCGGAATCAGATAGCGGGTAATCGTGGGTCTGACGGTCTTCTTGTTGACGGTCTGCGAGCCGGGCGGATCGAACTTTTCATCCTGGGGGTTCTCGTGGTAGCCCAGAACAAAAAGGATCTGCCGCGTTTCGCCCGGCTGCAGCACCATGCGCACGTGATGAGAGCCGATGGGCGCCCATCCGTGCGCCACCGAGTTCGCGGATTCGCCGCGCTCCACCACCGCCGGCCGGTCCCAGCCGCGCGTGGGGCCGAGGAAGGCCTCGCGCTGCGTGTCGAACCCCGCCGTTTCCGCCGAGCACGCGAACCAGGCAAAGTGGTCGCGGCGCTCGCGGTATTCGGTCTTGTGATAGATCGTGCCGTCTTCTATCTCCACCTCACCGATGCTGAAGTTGCGCTGGAAATTGGTGGAATCGTCCTGCGCGTCCCACAGGCAGAATTCGATGGCCGAAAAGACCGACAATGCGGCCGGCGTCTGGCGCTCGTTCGTGACCGTAAACTGCCAGACTTCCAGATTCTCGTCCAGCGGCACGAAATAGCGCGTGCTCGCCGTAATGCCGCGGCGCTTCGAGCCGATCGTGCTGTAGCCCATGCCATGCCGGCACGTGTACCGCTCCACGTCGCTGTGGGTAGGCTGCCACGATGGCGACCAATAGTCGCCTGTCTCATTGTCGCGTAGATAAATATAACGTCCGCCTAAGTCGAATGGGACGTTATTATACCGGTAGCGGGTAAGCCGGCGCAGCCGCGCGTCGCGATAGAAAGAGTAACCGCCCGCGGTATTGGAAATAATGCCGAAGTAAGCCTGGCATCCCAGATAGTTGATCCATGGCAGGGGCGTATCTGGCCGGGTAATGACATACTCCCGGTTCTTATCGTCAAAGTATCCATATTGCATATGAATTAGTGGGGCAGGCTCGAAGCCTGCGGCGGCCTCGTAGGCCGCCTTTACAATCTAGCCATCATCTCCAAACAAACGCGCCCATTATGATAAGGGCATTTCCAAGCGCCAACCAAACACGCGTCCGAGTCCTCGTCCGCCTTCCAAGGCGTGCCGTCCGGCCTCAGCTTCGCGTGCCATTCGCCGTGGACCCTGTCCACGACGTTATTCTCAATGTATTCCCAAGCGCGCCAGGCCGCCGTGCGGAAGTGCTCCTGCCCCGACACCTCATAGCCGTTATAGAACCCAACCACGGCCTCCGCCTGCGCCCACCAGTGCTTATTCGGATCGACCAGCCGTCCCTGCGAAGCCTCGTAAAAAATACTGCCGTCCTTGTCCAGCCCTTCGTCGTAAACCGCCTGCGCCATCCTGACCGCCAACTCGCGCGCGCGGCCGATCAACTCCCGGTCGCCGAGCGTCTCCGCCGCTTCCAGCATCAGCCATCCGCCCTCAATGTCGTGTCCGAACGAAACATGATCGGTCAGCGAATTCCACTGGTTGTCAAAGAACATCTTGAAATGGGCGTTGCGGTGATCCACGATCCGCTCCAAAGTCACTTCCAGCAGCCGCCTCAAACTCGCCCGCAGTCCTCCATCGTCCCACACCCGCAGCAGGTTGGTATAAGCCTCCAACACATGCAGGTGCGTGTTCATCGACTTAGGACTATTCAGGTCCTTCTCACTCAGCCGCATGTCGTCAAGCGGCCTCCAGTCGCGTGCGCGGGCTTCCAGATACCCTCCGTACTCAGGCTCCCCGCTCCTCTCTTCAATTAACTCGTAAAGCTTCTGCGCATACTCCAGGCTCTCCACGCGCCCGGTAGCCCGGAAGTATTCGGCCATGCCATACGCGGCAAACGCCTGCGCATAAATCTGCTTACGGTCCGAGATAGCGTTGCCCTGGTAATCGAGCATCCAATACACGCCGCCGTATTCCTTATCCCAGAACTTATCGACAATGTAGTCATACGCCCAATCGGCCGTCTCGCGGTATGCCGCGCCGCCCAGCACGCGCGCCGCCGCCGAAAACGTCCACAAGATGCGTGCGTTGATCACGGCGGCCCGCGGCGCCCGAGCATTCACCCGCAGATCGCAGTCGATCGCGCCATGGAACCCGCCATGTTCGCGATCCACAGTGTGCCGCATCCAAAATGGCAGAATATTGCTCGTCAGTTCACGCCGGAACTGCGCCGCCCACTCCGCATTCGGTATCATTTGCCGGACCGCGCCAGGTTCTTATCGATCAAAGCAATCCGCTGCTGCACGCACAAAGCGCTGCGCAGAGGATCGGGGGGAGTATTCAGGACGTAATCGAGCAAACGCTCCACGGTGGTCGTGGCAACATAAGTACGCGTGTCGGAAGCGCCGTAATAAATGAAGACATGCTCTCCACGCGCCACCCACCCGTTGGAAAACGCCACGTTCGAAACGTCTCCGACACGCTCCTCACCCTGCGGCGCCAGAAAATATCCGCCGGGATGCGCGATCACCTTGTAAGGCTCCTGCGGATCGCACAAGAAGCAATACAACACATAGCGCAGACCAGCCGCCGTGTTGCGCACCCCATGCGCCAGGTGCAGCCAACCTTGCGGCGTTTTGATAGGCGCCGGTCCCACGCCATTCTTCACTTCATTGATGGTGTGGTATTCGCGCCGTTCGATAATGATCTCCTCGTCGATCGCGGCATGCGCCATGTCCGCGGCCAGCCCCCAGCCAATGCCGCCGCCCCGGCCCGCTTCGATAAAGCTATCCTGCGGGCGCGTGTACAAGGCGTACCGGCCGTCGACGAACTCAGGATGCAGGACACAGTTGCGTTGCTGCGCCGACGGCGTCCGCAGATCGTCCAACCGCTCCCAGGTTTTCAAATCGTGTGTGCGCGCCACGCCGCATTGCGCCACCGCCGAGGATAGGTCGCCGGGAGGCGCGTTCGGATCTTTGCGCTCCGCGCAGAACAGACCATAGATCCAGCCGTCCTCGTGCGCCGTCAGCCGCATGTCGTAGACGTTGGTCTCCGGATCGGGTCCCTCCGGCATCACGACGGGATAGTCCCAAAACCGGAATCCGTCAACGCCGTTGGCGCTCTCGGCGACCGCGAAGAACGACTTCCGATCCGCGCCTTCCACGCGCGCCATCAGCACGATCTTGCCGTTCCACTCCATCGCCCCCACGTTGAAAGCCGCGTTGACGCCTTGCCGCTCCAGCAACAGCGGGTTGGCCTCCGGATCGAAGTCGTATCGCCAGGTGAGTGGCGCATGCGCCGCCGTCAGCACCGGATGGCGGTAACGCTGGAACCAGCCGCTCGCTTCGGGCAGCGGCTCATTGGGGCGCTGGATCAGTCGCTCGTGAGCGCGAGTCAATTCCTCCAGCCGAACTTGAAACGCATTCGTCGTCATTTGGATAAGTGGATCGCCTTATCATAACAGTGGGGCAGACCTCCAGGTCTGCGCGGGTCCTCCAGAACCCGCTTGGCCTCGCATTATGTTATTCCTTGAAGAAAGCAGAGGAGCACACCATGATCAACCGCCGGGAATTCTTCCTGCGCACCGCGGCCACCGCCGGCGCGGCTGCGTTCGCCAATTTTCCGTATCATTTGTTTGCGGGCACCACCCAGAAACTGGCCTCCGACCGTGTCAAACTGGGCCCCATGCAAGTGGAAGTCAGCCGCCTGGCGCAAGGCAGCGGCACCGATGGCTCGGGTGGCAGTTCTAACCAGACCCGCAAACTCGGCCTGCGCGGACTCGCCGACTTGTTCGACGCCGGCTATGACAACGGCGTCACCCTGTGGGATTCGGCCGATCAATACGGCACGCATCCGCACGTCAAGGAAGCGCTCAAACGCGTGCCCCGCGAAAAAGTCGCAATCCTCAGCAAGACCCACGCCTCGACCGAGACAGAAATGCGCGCCGACCTGGACCGCTTCCGCCGCGAACTCGGCACCGACTACATCGATATCCTGCTGCTGCACTGCATGATGGACGCCGACTGGCCGGAGCGCAAGAAAGGCGCCATGTCGGTGATCTCGGAAGCCCGCGAGAAAGGCATCGTGCGCACGCACGGCACTTCCTGCCACACGCTCGAAGCCCTCAAGGCGGCGGCCGCGAACCCCTGGGTGCAAGTCGACCTGGCGCGCATCAATCCCGCCCAAGTAGCCATGGACGCCGACCCGCAGACTGTCATCGGTGTGCTGCGGCAGATGAAGGCGGCGGGCAAAGGCGTGATCGGAATGAAGATCCTGGGCGCCGGCGCCCTCCGTCACAAGGCCGACGAGAGCCTGCAGTTCGCCCTTTCACTCGATTGCGTGGATTGCTTCACGATCGGCGCGGAGAGCCGCGAAGAAATGTTGGATTTGACCAGGAAAATTCCCGCCGCCAGCGTCAGAGGGTAGGAAACGCTCCCTGACGGTCGCGGCTCGGTAACACCGTAACTCTACCGAGCCGCGCACGTCAGTAAGCGGGTTACACTACCTTTACAAAAATAATGACCAACGTGTAAAGCGCCAGCGATTCGATCAGCACCAGGCTCAACAGCAGGGCGAAGCGGATCGCGGGTGCGGCGCCCGGATTCCGTCCCATCCCCTCGGCGGCGGCTGCGGCAGCTTTGGCTTGCGCCAGGCCGCAGAGTCCGGAAGCGATAGCCATCGCGAAACCGGATGTGATCGCCACCCAGTTCACGGCGCCCGCGGGCGCTGAACCGCTGGTCCCTTGCGCGAAAATCGGGCTGGCCAACACCAACAGCGCCAGCGCCAGTAACATCAACTTTGTCTTCATTTGTCGTGCTCCTTCGATTAGAAATCGCCCCCAGGAGGTGGTTCCCGTCATCCTCGTACAGCCGGTCTCACACTGAAGGGGCGGCATAAAGCCGGTATTAATGCTCGTGCGAAACTGCTCCGGAGACGTACATCATCGTGAGCAGCATAAAGATATAAGCCTGCAACAAGGACACAAAGACGTGCAGTCCCATGAAAACCGCGGGGACGATGAAGTAAGTCAGAGTCATAAAGACCAGCGTCACCTGCTCGCCCGCATACATGTTCGCATAGAGACGGACAGTGAGCGACAACGGCCGGGCCATGTGGCTGATCAATTCGATAGGCACCATCAGCGGCGCCAGGAATGGCATGGGGCCGGCGAAATGCGCCAGGTACTTGCCGAACCCTTGCTCGCGAAAACCCATCAGGTTGTAATAACAGAATGTCGCAATGGCGCAACCCGCCGGCACCGATGGCTCAATGGTCGGCGATTCGAACCCCGGTATGATCCCGATCAGGTTGCAGGTCAGAATGAACAGGAAGAGCGTGCCGAAGAACGGCAGATACCTCGCTCCCCCGTGCCCCACCGCATCTTCCGACTCGCCGTGCACGAAATTATAGATCAGCTCGAGCGAATGCTGCAGCTTTCCTGGCCGGTCCATGGACAGCCGCGGGCGCAGAAACGCGAACAACAGGATAATGATCAGCGCCACCACTATCTCCATGACCATGAAGTTGGCCCACGGATGATGTTCCTGGGGCAGTCCGAGCAGCTTCAAGATGCCGTTGCCCAAATCGGGAAGGTGGTGGTTGAACTGCCGGGCGAGCCAGATTTCCGTATGCTTATGGTGCATATTTACAATGTCGTGATCAGTTCGAAAACGATTTCCACGATGACGGCGGCCACCGGAACGAACAATCCGATCAGGGCGGCCGGTAAGCTCAAAGAAGTAAAATTCACTATAGCATAAGCGCCCCCGCCCAACAGCAGGTAGCGGAGGCCGATCAGGATGGCGAATTTCGGGCTCGGCCGGGCCGACAACGCGCCGCCCAGCGCATCTACCACGCGCTTGAGCCAGCGGAAATTAAGATACGAAGCGGCCGCGCCCAGCGGGAAGGCCACCGCCCACTTCCAGCCGCGCAGAACCAGGCAAACCAGGCATCCCGCGGCGGCCAGCGCCACCGTCCCGCGCGCGATACGGCGCAGCGCGGTTTCGAAGAGCGTCTCGTCGGGATCCGGCCTAGGACCCATCGTCATCGATCATTATTCATCGTTGCGCGTATCGCGCATAAGCTGCCTGATCAGTTGCACAAATCCGGCGGCGATGCCCAGGATCAGAAACGGGATGTACAAAAAGTGTGTGTGGAAGGCCCGGTCCAGCAGGTACCCCACTACGTAGCCAACCAGCGTGGCGGCCGGCAGCATGAAAGCCAGGGAGGTGTACTCCCCGACCACCGCCATGAAATTCTTCTTCACTCAGTTCATGTTCATGCCGCACATGTTGGGATTGCTGCAGCGTCCGCTGGGGCACGCCAGACCGTCGGCCTGCTTAGGGCCGGCGGCGTGCGCCGCGAACGTGGAGAACTCGCGGCTCAGGTGCTTCTGGCCGCACGAAGGGCATTCCACCCCGGCATCGCTCGACGTCCGCACCAGCTTCTCGAACCTGCTTCCGCAATCTTCGCATTTGTATTCGTAGATAGGCATAGGTCTGTTAGTTGATTCTATCAAGTTCTGGGGGGCGGGATTTATCCCGCGCGGGGCTTGAGCCCCGCCGCTCCCGCCCGTCACTCCAACATCAGCGCGCAAACCCGATCGATCGCCGCGCGCAATTCCCCCGCCGGCCCGTTGTAATTATTCACCAAAATGGAGAACGCCAGCATCTTCCCGTCCCTCCGCCGCGCATATCCGGAAAGTGCGCTGGCGTGCGACAGTGTGCCGGTCTTGGCAAAAATGCGGCCCGCCGCCCCGGTGCCCGCGAAGCGCGCATGCAGCGTGCCGTCCTCGCCGGCCACCGGCAGCAGACTCACCCAAGCATCCCGCGCCGCCGGCTGGTACATATGCGCCAGCAACCGCACCACCGCGGCGGGTGTCACCAGGTCCAGGCGCGACAGCCCGGAGCCATCCGCGAACGTATAACTGGCGCGATCGATGCCCAATTCGTCCAGGAACGCCTGCTCTTCCGCGATCCCCGCTTCGCGGCTGCCCACATGCCGCCGCACCTTCGCAACCGCCCGCAGCGCCATCTCCGCATGCAGATTCTGGCTCACTTTATCGGTGATGCGCAGATCCTCCAGCAGCGCCGCCGAGTCGCGCCGCGCCAACTCCACGCCCGCCTCGGGCTCGGGCGCCGGACCATTCTTCAAGCTGGCCACCTGGTTCGGATACAGATGCGCCGCCCGCGCCTCGCCGCGAATCGCAATCCCGCGCCGCACCAGTGCGTCGCGAAATGCATAGGCCGCATAGAGCGCCGGATCCTCGATGCCCAATATCTCGGTGTCGCCCTCATCCCGCAGCGGTAGCGCGCCCCATATCCGTAACTGCCGCGCGCCCGGCAGCCGGTCGATCATGACCTTGCGCTCGACCTTGCGGCCCGCCGTGGTGCGCACCCGATTGTCGATCTCGTAATACTCAACCGGCGGCGCCAGTATAATGCGGGCCGGATCGGATGCCTGCCCGCCGGGCATCACAGTCACCGACAACGTATTGTCGTTGACGCTCAGCGCGCTGACCGCCGCGCCATATTCCCAGACCGAATCGTCGATCGACCAACCGTCCGCATAGGGTTGCCAGACGTACGCGGTGTCGTCGCCCACGATATCGGCGCTGACGCAACGCACACCGCGCGCGGCGACCTGCGCGGCCAAGTCTTCTAGGGCCGCCAGCGGGTCTCCCGAGGGAGCGTCCCGGCGATAGGGAATCGCGCGGCCCGACAGATTCGGATCGCCGCCGCCCACCAGCCGCAACGATTCCACGCAGCCATCTTCGCCCGGCGTGCGATCCGCCAGTACCCGCGTCTGGAAACGGTAGTCCGCACCCAGACGCACCAATGCCAGCGCCGTGGTGAATAACTTGGCGTTCGATGCGGGAAGGAACAGGCGCTCCGCGTTGCGCGCGAACAGCACGCGGCCATCCTCCAAATTCAGGATACGTACGCCCCAAAACGAGCTGCGCGCCGCCCGCGACGCATCCAGAAACGCGGCGATCCGCGCGGCGGGGTTTGCCGCGCCAAGCGGCAGCGCCAGCCCCAGCAGGAATAACGCGCGCAGTATCAACGGCCCGTCACCTTCGATTCCAGCCAGATCAGCAGTAGCAGCGCGAAGACCATGCAGGTCCCCAGCAGCGGCACTGCCACCACGATGCCGATGCCCCAGATGGCGGCGGCATAACCCAGTGTGGCAGGGGCGATCAATCCGCCGAACAGCGCGAACGAGAATATGCCGCTGAAGAACACCGGGTGGTAATACGGAAAACGGCCGCCGATCTGCTCGGACACCAGCGGATAAATACTGGCGAAGCCCGCGCCCAGCAGCAGCACGCCCGTGCCGGCGCCGGAGCGGCTACCGCTCCAGGATGCCCGCGCCAGCAGCAGGCAGCCAAACAGCGCCGCCAGCACGCTGCCCCCCAGCAATCGGCTGTGCCGCACCTTGGGCAAAATGGCGACCGCCGCTACCCTGCCCACCAGCAGCGCCGTCCAATAGAGCGCCAGCAGCCACAAAGAGGCCGGCGGACTCATGCCCAAGCGCCGCACCAGAAATACGGGCAACCATCCGGCGATGGACCATTCGTTGCCGAATTGAAAAAACAGCAGCAGCGCGAACAGCACCGCGCCCAGGCTTCGAAAATCGCGGAAAACCCGCCGTAAGTCGGCGGGCGCCACCGCGGTCTTCTCCGCGACTGCCGTACGCGCGTACAGTAAGGCGAAGAGTCCGGGCGTGAGCGCCATCAGGATCAGGATGCTGGGCACCGTATACGCATAAAAGGTTCCGGCCACCAATAGCGTCACGGCCAGGCATCCCAAGCCATAATAGATGCCGCCCAGAGCCACCATCCGGACGGGCTCGCGCGCGTAGCCGGCTGCGATGGTCTGGAACAGGCCCGCGTTGAGCAAACCCACCGCCAGACCAAGCGCGGCCAAGCCGGGCATGCGCCAGAGCCAGTGCGCCGGCGGAGTCGCCAATGCCAGCGACACGAGTCCGGCGCACCCCAGCGCGCAGGCAAACACCAGCAGAAAGCGCAGACTCTTGCGCGCCAGAATCGCGGCGGACAACTGGTGCGCCGCAATCACCCCCACAGCCAGGCTGAGGAAGTAATTCCCGATGGTGATGAATTCCGGCGGATCGCGATGGTAGCCCCAGGCAGGCAGCACCGCACCCAGCAACGCAAAGAGGAATCCCGAAAGCAGGAAGCCCGCCAACGCCTTGCCGGCCGAAGGTGCTGGCGCCATGGGAGCCTCCCCGACAGCCATGTGAGCCACCTTTATAAGCTATCAGCTTTCAGCACGCAAGCTTTCAGCACACAAGCTTTCAGCTCCTAGCTTCCGGCAGTCAGGTTTAGCTGAGAGCTGAGAGCTGAAAGCTTTCCTGCTACACTGGAACTCTCCCGCAATGCCCACGCTCTATTCTCGCTGGATCTCCGATTGGGAGTACAAACTCGCCACCCGCGATACCAACCGCGTCGTCCGCCCGTTCGATTGGGGCCTCGACTGGCTTGGAATGCCGCCGGCCAATGGAAGCTCCAGCCAGGCGCTCGGCGGATTCGTCCGCGGCGTGCTGGCGGATTCAGACCGCTTCTTTGCGGCCGAGACGCCGCGGGATTACCTGCTCGACTCCGGACAACTCACCTTTACCAGCCCGATCCATACGCCCTACCCCGAAAACAACGTGGTCCGTGCCGCTTTCTTCCCGGCGCGCCGGGATAGCGGCCGGGCCGTGCTGGTGCTACCCCAATGGAATGCGGACGAAGAAAGCCATCAGGGATTGTGCAGGCTGCTGAACCGATTCGGAATCACGGCGTTGCGGATGAACCTGGCGTATCACGGCCCGCGCATGCCACCCGAGTTGCACCGCGCCGATTATCATGTTTCGAGCAACCTGGGCCGCACCATCCACGCCGGGCGCCAATCCGTGATCGATGCGCGCGCCTGCCTGGACTGGCTCCGGCAGCAGGGCTACCAGCGCCTCGGAATCCTGGGCACCAGCCTGGGATCCTGCATCGCCTTCATCGCCGCCGCGCACGACCCGCGCATTTCCACCGGCGTGTTCAACCACGTCTCCATGTACTTCTCCGACGTGATCTGGACGGGTCTCTCTACCGAGCACATCCGCAAGGGCTTAGCCGGCCAGGTCACCCAGGATCAATTGCGCGATTATTGGTCCGTGATCAGCCCCGCCGCCTACCTCGACCGGTTGCGCGGCCGCGACTTGAAGAGCCTGTTGATCTGGGCGCGGCACGATTCCACATTCCTGCCCGTCTATTCCCAGCAGGTGCTAGAGTATTTCCGCAGCCGCCAGCTTCCGCACGAAGTTTTCACGTTGCCCTGCGGGCACTACACCACCGGGCAGTTCCCCTTCAACATCCTCGACGGCATGGTGATGTGCCGGTACTTAAACCGCAATTTGTAGCGGCTTACAGTCGCCTAGCCTCTATCGGTGGCGTGGCGCAAGAAAACATTTGACAAAATTACATCTCGATTATAGGATAAAAATATCACTGAAAAAGGAGGTGGTCCAGAATAATGAATGACAGTAGACCGCGCGAGGTGGCCGACTGTTGAGTCGACCGTTCTGATGTAGCCGGCTTCGTCCAGTGGCGAGGCCATGTTCCTGTGGACCGGCTGCCTCTCGCGTTGCATGCCAAGCCTCAGGTTTTAATTTAGCAGGCTACCTTTGACCCCCGATGGTGCGTGTGTTGTCCGCGCACCCTCGGGGGTTTGTGCTTTTTTGCTATACTGGAAATCTCGAAAGGATCCCGTTACAAATGAAGGCCGGTATTCATCCCGCTTACAGCGAAATCAACGTCATCTGTGCGTGTGGCCACACGTTCAAGACCCGCTCCACCCACAAAGGCGACATCCGCGTGGAAATTTGCTCCCACTGCCACCCGTTCTATACAGGCAAGCAAAAGCTGATGGATACCGCCGGACGTATCGAGCGGTTCGAGAAGAAGTACAAGGAAAGCCGGGGCGCAAAGAAGGCTCAGCCGGTAGCCTGATCTTGTAGGGCGGCCCATCTTGGCCGCAGCCGCTTTTTAGGCGGCAAGAAGCTTATTTCTTGTTCTGTTCCTGCTGGCGGCGTTTTGCTTCGCGCTCCGCACGGAGCTTGGCATATTCGGCTTTCTGGCTATCGTCCAACATGGCAACCACCTTCCGAATGTGCTCTTCCTTAATGCTTTTGTGCATCTCGTGCATGCGCTGGTCGGTGGCGTCCATGATCTGCCGCAACTCGGCGATCTGCGGGTCGGTCAAATGCAAACGGCCGCGCATGTCCTGGATGTACTGTTTGTTGAGCTCGGCGTGGCTCGGCGGAGCGTTCGCGGTAACGGCGCTCACTGTTTTCGCCATGTAGAGGCGATTGGCAAATCCGCCCACCACGGCGCCGCTGGCAAAAACCACCAGCAGGTACACCAGCGTAGCTAAGTTGGACCGGCGCATTAGAGTTCGTCCGAAACCGATTCCGGCAGATCCGGGGCGTCCAGTGCGTGTCCGGCGGCCAGCGCCTCCACGTAGCTCTCCACGGAGAACACCGAAGTGCGTCCGTGCGGGATATACAGGTACGCCGCCATCCCCAGCGATAGCACGGCGGCCGCCGTCACCAGCGCGCGCGCCCAGCGTCCCATGAAAAACACGGACCGCTGGCGCTCCTCAATGCGCCTCCAAAGTTCGGGCATGAAGTTGGCGGACACATCGGGATCCGGACAGGCATCCCGGTAGGCCCGGAACAACGCGTCCAATGCTGCGTTCTCGTTGCCTCGGTTTGTCCAGTTCATACTTCTATATTTCGGCTTTCGCCGCACCTTTCGCACTCGGTTCGTGGCCGGCTTCTCCGAACGCCTTCAAGACCCGCTGCCGGGCCCGGAACAACCGCACCTTAAGAGCATTCTCTTTGACGCGATAGATTTTTTCAAGCTCCTTCAACGAAAGCCCCTCTACTTCCTTCAGCGTCAGCAGAATGCGATCGGCTTCCGAAACCGCACTCAACATGGCGTCCACGGCCTCCGAGATCTGCTTGCGCTGCCGGATGTCGTGATCCACCCGCCCGCCGGCCATCGCGTCGGCCAGCATCACTTGCTGTTCGGAAAGATCCGACATGCGCGATTCCATGCGCCGGCGCTGCTTCCGCAGATAATCATAAGCCGCATTCACCGTCAGCCGGTACAACCACGGTTCAAAGACCTCCGCCGTGCGGAGTTGGTCCAGCGAAAAATACAATCGCAGGAATACCTCCTGGCCCACATCCTCAACATCTTCCGGCCGCGAAATCAGGCGCGCAATCGTCCCCAAAGTCCGTTTCCGGTATGCCAGCACGATTTCATTGAACGCCGCGGCGTTGCCCGCCTGTGCGCGTTTGATGATCTCAAAATCGACTAGCATGCGGCCCCGAACCGGCCGGCATGGAAGCACCTGGGCTCCCGCGTGTTAAGGCGTACCGGCAAATACCTAGGTTACAACAAGAAACGGACGGTGTGCCGCAGCCCGCCCACCCGGGTTTAGCGGCTTTGGGATGTTCCGGTGAAAGAAACCGCTCCCTCACGGTCGCGGCTCGGTTAAGCCCTGCGAGATCGGCCCAACCGTCACCGAGCGACCGTTACGCGCGATCGTTACCGAGCCGCGACCGTTACCGAGCCGCGACCGTTACCGAGCCGCGACCGTGAGGGAGCGGCTTCCCCAAATCGGCTAATAACCACCCGGCCACCCTGCTACAATGCCCCCAATCCGGAAGGAGGCATCACCGTGAAAAAGTATATTCTGGGCTGTGCGCTGCTCTGCGCCTCCCTGGTACCCGCCGAAACCCGCAAAATAGTAGTCCTGGGCGTGCCCCCGGAACACATCGCCGAGTTGCAAAGCGTTTCCCCGGACGCCCGCATCGTGTCCGTGGACGAATCCTCCTTGCTGGGCGAAGTGGCCGATGCGGACGCCATCTTGGGCGCCATGACTCCTGAAATCCTGCACGCGGCCCACAAGCTGAAGTGGGCCCAGGTCTATAGCGCGGGCGTCGAAAACTACCTCTTCCCGGAGTTCCAATCGAGCGGCGTTGTGCTCACCAACTGCAAGATCCTGATGGGCCCCGAAATTGCCGATCACGCCTTCGCCTCGCTGTTGTCCCTGACGCGCGAGCTGAACCGCATCATCCCCACGCGCCCCAGCGAAGAGTGGCAGCGGGGCGGCTTTCATCCTGTCGAACTGCGCGGCAAGACGGCCGTGATCGTCGGCGTAGGTGGCATCGGATCGCAAATCGCGCAACGCGCGCACGCCTTCGGCATGACCGTGATCGGCGTGGACCCCAAAGACATGCCCTTGAGTCCATATGTCAGCCGGATGGTCTATCCGGAACAGATCGATACCGTCCTGCCGCTGCCCGACGTGGTGTTCATCTCCGCGCCGCATACTCCCAAGAGCGAGGGCATGATCGGGCCGCGCCAGTTCGAGCTGATGAAGAGGGCGCCTACTTCATCGCCGTCTCCCGCGGCAAGGTCTACAACACGGATTCGTTGGTGAAAGCGCTGGACAGCCGCAGACTGGCTGGCGCCGGCTTGGATGTGACGAACCCGGAGCCGCTGCCCAAGGGCCACGCGCTCTGGAAATTCGACAACGTGGTGATCACGCCGCATATCGCAGGCCAGTCCGATAATGTCAACGGGCGGCAGATGGAGCTGTTCAAGGAAAATATCGCGCATTTCGTGAAGGGCGAGCAGTTGGTGAACGTGGTGGATAAGCAAAAGGGCTATTGAAGGGTTGTCCCGCGATCGGACGTCACCGCATGACCCGGAAGGGCACATTGCTCACGAGGGTGCCGCTCGGCGTGGTCACCTGAACATTCCCGGTAGCCGCCCCGGCAGGCACTGCCGTTGCGATCACGGTTGGCGAAGCTACCGTGAAATGCGCCGGAATGCCGCCGAATGTGACGCTGCTTGCGCCCGTTAGATTCGTTCCCAGAATCTTAATCGCCGCTCCCACCTTGCCGGCGCCAGGCAGTGTTTTCACGAACGGCCCCAGCCCAACCGACAGGCTGAATACATTGCCGCAGAAGCATGCGCCTCCGCCGTCAAGCGTGGCGCCGTAGAGAATGCCGTCGGTGCCTTGCACGAGGCCCCCGGAAGTAAACCCGTCGCTCAACGAGAAATTATACAGAGTGTTGGGCGTCCCGCCTGGCGTGAATTCGTAAATCGTGCCAAGGCCGTATCCGCCACCATTGTAGTTTGTCCCGTAAAAGTTCCCATCGTTGGCCTGTATCAGCCCTGTTGGGCTGGATCCGTCCAGATAGCCCTGGAAGTTGTACAACGTCGTCAGTTTGCCCTCTGGGGTAAGCTCAAAAATAGTGCCACCGTGGTTGGAGCCGCCCAATAGGGTGGTCCCGTAGAAGTTTCCGTCAGTGGCCTGAATCAGCCCGCTGGGATTAGAGCCATCGGTGAAGTCGAATCGATGGATTACCGTCAGAGCGCCAGCCGGAGTGATTTTGAATATGGTGCCGTTGCTGGGATACCCACCGGATGTGGTGCCGTAGAGATCCCCGCCGGGCACTTGAATCAACGGCGTGTAGGGATATTCCTCCGCGCTGGAGTCGAAGCTCTGCAAAGTAGTGAGGGCGCCGGCTGGGGTGATTTTGAAGATCGTGCCATCGCCGTACGCTCCGCCCGATGCGGTTGTCCCGTAGAAGCTTCCATTCGCGGCTTGAACCAGCCCGGCGAAGATCTGCGCGCCGTCGGTTCCATCGAAGCTGTGCAACACGGTTAGCGTCCCCCCTTGCGTGATCTTAAAGATGGTGCCGTCGCCGTTGGCGCCACCCTGGTCGGTGGTTCCGTAAAGATTTCCATCGACACCTAAAATTACGCTGGCTTGAGGGTCGGCGCCATCGGCCGAATTGAAACTGTACAGGGTCGTCAGCGCGCCGCTCGGCGTGATCCGAAAGACCGTGCCATACCCGTTCGCCCCGCCTGCCGCGGTTGTCCCGAAGAAGCTGCCGTCAGGACCCTGCGCGAGAGATCCCTGTGCAAAGCTGGCGCCGTTTGTGCCGGTGAAAGTCGCCAGGATCGTAAAGGTCTGTGCAGGCGACCGGGACACCGTCCCGACGCAAAATAGAATGACTATGCATTTCCACCGGTTTGCCTTGTCCACACTGCGCTCCTCCCGCGACGCTGTAACGGCGGCGCGGCCGCCAAGCCGGCTGAAAGCCGGCTGCGGGCAGAATTGCCCGCCCTCCAAAAGCAAATTGACCCACTACCGCAATCTCAGCGCGGCTGTTACTTCTCAACCAGCGCCACCACCTTCTCCCACGGCATAGGCCCCTGATGCATGGCGAATACCGCGTCTACCTTCAGGCCCGCCCGCTCGACCGCCTGCGCGACTTCATGCATCAATTCGGGATCGTATAAGCTGCCGTCCTCATTCAACGCCAAGGTATCGCTGGCATAAAGCAACCGCGCCTCCGGGAAGTAGACCATATACTGCCGCTCGGTGGCCGCGCCGCGCAAGGGATAAAGCTCCATGCGATTCTCGCCGCTGCCAACCTCTTCCTTTCCCGTGACAATTCTCCAGCGCGGACTCTTCGCACCTTTCGCGTTCTCGAGCGCATCGGGATCCAACCGATGCGGAGCGCCGATCATCTTATCGAGCAGCGGCCGGTTCAAATCCAGAATGTAGACGGGAAGGCCCTGCGCCACGGCAAATCGCACGCCTCCCACATGCGGCCATGAATCCGAGGTCGACAACACCGCCTTAACAGGCAGATCCGGATAACGCTTCCTGGCTTCCTCAATCACGCCCTGCGTATATAACTCCGAAATCGGCGCTTCCAGAATGACGATGCCATCGGTTTGCTTGACCACCGTCGAATTCCAAGCGCCTTCGAACAGATCCACGCCCGGCGCCAACGTCGTAGCCTTTCCGGCGTGAAACGGCCGGCTCCAACCATGCGATGACGCGCTTACTTTCGCAACTTTGGCGTCCATGGCAAACGTCTTGTCCTCCGCCGCAACGTTGAACTCCACGCTCAGCGCCTGTGTGGAGCTCCAGACCTCGCCGTTGCGTTCCTCCACCAGGTTGGTAGGGAAAGCGATGCCCTGGAACAGCCTCCAGTTATCGAAATAAATGCGCTGGCGCACATCGCCCCAGAAATACCAGAAGTCGTGAAACTCCTGGATCGTCTCGACGGCATCCGGCAGGTGGTTATATCGATTGATCAGTACCCGCACCGGAACCTTCCGCCAGGTAAAAGCCACCACCGCATGCGAAGTCGACCGCACGGTCTCCGGCGCCGCGAAGCGCAGGTCCGGCGCATCGGACGCAGTCAGCAGAAGGCGCGCCGGCCCGAGAGCTAACATCTGCCGTGCGGCATCCAGTCCGCCGAGTGAGCCCGGCCTATCGCCGTCCTTGGTGCGGTTTACGCATCCGTCCGGACCCACCACCAACGTCGATTCGAAATCCGGCTGGTTCGGTTCGGACTGCGGCCACGTAACTTTTGTCTCGCTGAGGGCTCTCTGGTTGGCCAGGTCGAAGGTCGTCTGGCCGCGCTCATACGAAGCAATGAACGGCGCCTGCCGGTACGATTGTTCCATCAGCAGGGTGTGGCCGGCGGTCCGCAGGCGCACGCTCTTCACTTGCTCCAAGCGTCCCCGCCCTCCCATGGCTTCCAAGGCCAGGGCCACACACTGCCTGGGGTTTTCATTTGCGCAACCGGGACGGCCCTCGGAATCGTCCTTTGCCTGCCCGCCCACCGCTGTCCATAGGGCAGCCGCGCATAGATACAGTCCCGCCTTGCGCATTCGATTTCCTCCACCCAAGCTCCAGTTTAGACGCGCCAATCCGGGAAGCGATAGATGTACAATGAGCACTTCCGAACATGCCAATGCGGCCCATAATCATTCTCGCAGGCGCACTCTTATGCTGTGGACTCTCGGCCCAGATTCCCGCCACCGACGCCCGCAACACCGATCTCCGCCACACCGATTTTCATTTCACCATGCCGGCCTACGCCACCCTGCCGGAATGGGAGGCGCACAAAGCGCACCTGCAACGGCAGATCCTGGTCGCGGCGGGCCTGTACCCGCTGCCGGAAAAAACGCCGCTCCATCCCGAAGTCTCCGGCCGCATCGAGCGCAACGGCTATTCTATCGAAAAGGTCGCACTCGAAACCATGCCCGGCTACTATCTGGGCGGCAATCTCTACCGGCCTCTGCATCCCGCGGGCAAGGTCCCGGCGGTGCTTACGCCGCACGGCCACTGGAACTACGGACGCCTGGAGAACTCGCCGGACTTTTCCGGCCCGGCGCTGGGCGTCAACCTCGCCCGCCAGGGATACGTGGCATTCGCCTACGACATGGTGGGCTACAACGACACGCTGCAGACCGAGCACCGCTTCAGCAGTCCCACATATCAACTCTGGAGCTTCACGCCGCTGGGCCTGCAATTGTGGAACTCGATTCGCGCGCTGGATTTTGTGGAGTCGCTGCCCGGCGTGGACGGCCAGCGGATCGCCGTAGCGGGCGCCTCGGGCGGGGCCACACAGACGTTTTTGCTGGCGGCGGTGGACGATCGCGTGCGGGCCGCCGCGCCGGTCAACATGGTGTCTTTCATCATGCAGGGCGGCTGCGTGTGCGAAAATGCGCCGGGGCTGCGCATCGGAACGTCCAACGTCGAGATCGCCGCCATGCTGGCGCCCCGCCCCCTGCTGTTGGTCTCGGCCACCGGCGATTGGACCCGCAATCTGCCGCGCGACGAGTATCCCGCCATCCGCTCCATCTACGAACTCTACAAACAACCGGACAACGTGGCCGTGGTGCAGTTTCAGGCGCTGCATAATTTCAACCGCAGCAGCCGCGAGGCGGTATACGGCTTTCTGGCCAAGCGGCTGCTGGGCGCGGATGGCGCGCAGCCGGTCGCCGAGCACAATGTGGAAGCGGAGCCGTTGCGCGACATGCTGGTCTGGCTGGGACGCAGCCTGCCGTCTAGCGCGCTCACCGAGGCGCAGCTCTTCGAACAATGGAAGCTTTCCGGCAGAATCCGCATGGCGGCGTTGGACCGTGCCGCGCGCCGCGCAGCCATGCTGGACGTGTTCCATGCGGAGTGGCCGCGCGAGGTACTCGCCGAGAGCGCGGGCGAGAACATCGCCCTGGGCCGGCCCGGGCGCGGCGATCGCGTGCCGGGCATCTGGCTGCCGGGCACAGGCGCGGCTACGCTGGTTGTCGATCCGGACGGAGCGGACGCCGCCCACCGCGATGCGCGCGTCGCGGACCTGATCCGCGCTGGAAAGACGGTGCTGCTGATCGATGTATTTCAAACCGGCAAAGCCGTTGCGCCGCGCGATCTGACGAAGCAGTTCATCTCGTCCTTCAATGCCAGCGACGACGCCAATCGCGTGCAGGATATCCTTACGGCGCTGCGGTATCTGGAAACACAGCACGCCGGGACTCCCGCGTTGCTGGCGATTGGCAAGGCCGGCGCGTGGGCGCGCTACGCGAAATCCATGGCGCCCCTCGACGCGGCACTCACGGCGGATGCGGGAACCTGCCCATCCGGCGACGAGGATTTTATTAGTCGATTGTTCGTGCCCGGCGTGCAACTGCTCGCCGAGCCCTGCGAATAAAGAAAACCAACTGGAGGGCGGGCAATTCTGCCGTGGGGCAGGCTCGCAGCCTGCGGCGGCCTCGTAGGCCGCCTGCTTTTTGCAGGGCCAGGTGGCATAGGCTTTAGCCTGTGGAGCCGAGCGAAGCTCGCCGCTGCGCTGACATGAGTGTCAGCGCGGCAGGCAGGGTGCCTGCGCCACGATACAATGCAAGGATCGGGCCATGCAAGCCGTAGCCGTTTATCCCGCCAGGCAAGCCGTCGACATCGTCGACATCGCCGAGCCGCGCATCGCCGCGCCCACCGAAGTGAAGCTGCGCATGCTGGAGGTGGGCGTGTGCGGCACCGACAAGGATATTTGCGCGTTTGCCTACGGCACGCCGCCGTCCGGATCGGATCGGTTCGTGCTTGGGCATGAATCGCTCGGCGAAGTCGTGGAAGCCGGACCCGCCGTCGCGGACCTGCGCGCCGGCGACCTGGTGGTCGGCACCGTCCGCCTGCCCTGCTCCGACGCCGATTGCGCCGCCTGCCGCGCCGGGCACTACGATTTCTGCATGACCGGCAACTACCGCGAGCATGGCATTAAGGGCCTCGACGGATTCATGACCGAGTTCGTCGTCGAAGATCGCCGCAACCTGCATCCGGTGGCCCGTGAGTTGCGCGATGTGGCCGTGCTGGTCGAACCGCTGACCATTGCGGAGAAGGCCTTGATCGAGGTGCGCGAAATTCAGCAGCGTCTGCATTGGGACGGTGGCCGGCAGCGTGCTGTGGTGCTGGGATCGGGCCCGGTGGGATTGCTGGGCGCCATGGTGTTGGTGAACGCGGGCTTCGAGACGTACGTCTATTCACGGTCGCCCCAGCCGAATGCGAAGGCCAGCGTGGCCGAGGGCGTGGGCGCGCGCTATATTTCATCGGAGCAGACCGGCATCGAGCAGATGGCCGAGCAGGTGGGCAACATCGACCTGATTTACGAAGCCGCGGGCGCGCCGCAGTTCGCGTTCGAAGTGTTGAAGCATCTGGGTTCCAACGGCATCTACGTTTTCACCGGTGTGCCGCGCGACCAGGCCCCGGTTGAATTCGACACGGAGCGCATCATGTACAATCTCGTACTGAAAAACCAGGTGGTGCTGGGCGTGGTGAACGCCGGTCCGCAGGCGTTCGACAATGCCGTGCGCGATATCGGCGTCTTCGCCGCGCGCTGGCCGCAAGAGCTGCGTGCCATGATCACGGGACGCTATCCCATGGAAGCGTTCCACGATCCGGTGATGGGCAAGGCCGGCGGCATCAAGAACGTGATCGCGATCGGCCTGCCGAGCCGCGACCTTCTACCGAGCCGCGACCGTAAGGAAGCGGTCCCCCAGGTGGGCCAGCCGTGATCGCGGAACTGGAGCGCCTGGCGGAGGACGAGCGCCGCGAGAAAAACTGGAAGCGCTGGGGACCGTATCTTTCCGAACGGCAATGGGGCACCGTGCGCGAGGATTACTCCGCCGACGGCACCTGTTGGGAATATTTCCCGCACGAGCACGCGCGCAGCCGCACCTACCGCTGGGGCGAGGACGGACTGCTGGGCATCTGCGACCGCGAATGCCGCCTGTCGTTCGCGCTGGCCCTCTGGAACGGCCGCGACCCCATCCTGAAGGAGCGCCTCTTCGGGCTGACCAACCCGGAGGGCAACCACGGCGAAGACGTGAAGGAGTGCTACTACTACCTGGATTCCACGCCCACCCACTCCTACATGAAGGCCCTCTACAAGTATCCGCAGCAGCCGTTTCCTTATGCCTGGCTATTGGAGGAGAACCGCCGCCGCGGCCGCGGGCAACCGGAGTTCGAGCTGGAAGACACCGGCATTTTCGATGAACAGCGCTACTTCGACATCTACGTCGAATATGCCAAGGCGGGCCCAGACGATTTCGCGATTCGCATCAGTGCGGTGAACCGCGGCCCGGAGCGCGCCGCCCTGGCGTTGCTGCCCACGCTTTGGTTCCGGAATACATGGTCGTGGGGACGCGAAGGCGAAGGTTACTGGCCGAAGCCGAAAATCAGCCGCGCAGGCGATGCTTCCGTGTTCGCGGAGCACGCTTCACTCGGCAAGTACCGGCTGGATGCGCCGGGCGCCGGCGAACTGCTCTTCACCGAAAATGAGACCAACATGGAGCGCGTATTCGGCGCCAAGAGCGCCACTCCGTACGTGAAGGACGCTTTCCACGGCTACGTGATCGAGGGCCGCAAGGATAGCGTAAATCCGCACGGTGAAGGCACCAAGGCCGCCGCGCTGTACCGCCTGGAATTGGATCCCGGCGCGAGCGCCACCGTCCATTTACGTTTGGCCGCCGATGACGCCAGTCCATCGCTCGATGTCGACCGGGTGTTCGCCGCGCGGCTGGCCGAGGCCGACGAATTCTACGCCACATGGCTGAGCGAAGGCTATACCGATGTGTCGCGGCGCATCGCGCGCCAAGCCTACGCCGGCCTGCTGTGGACCAAACAGTTCTTTCACTACGGCGTGGCCCAATGGCTGGAAGGCGACCCCGCGCAACCGGCGCCTCCCGCGGGCCGCGCAAGCGGGCGCAACCGCGACTGGAAGCATCTCTACAACCGCGACGTCGTCTCCATGCCGGACAACTGGGAATACCCGTGGTACGCCGCGTGGGATCTGGCCTTCCACATGATTCCGTTCGCGAAGCTCGATCCGCATTTCGCCAAGGAGCAACTCGTGCTGATGCTGCGCGAGTGGTACATGCATCCCAACGGTCAAATTCCGGCGTATGAGTTTGCCTTCGGCGACGTGAACCCGCCGGTGCATGCCTGGGCCTGCTGGCGCGTATATAAGATGACCGGGCCGCGCGGCGCGCGCGACCGCTTCTTCCTGGGCCGTGTGTTCCAGAAGCTGCTCATCAACTTCACCTGGTGGGTGAACCGCAAGGACGTGGAGGGGCAAAACATCTTTTCCGGCGGATTTCTGGGACTGGACAATATCGGCGTATTCGACCGCTCGCGGCCGCTGCCCGGCAATCTGAAACTGGAACAGGCCGACGGCACCGCCTGGATGGCGTCTTACTGCCTCACCATGCTGTCCATGGCGCTGGAACTGGCGCGCGAAGATCCGGAATACGAAGACGTGGCCTCCAAGTTCTTCGAGCACTTCGTGGCTATCGCCAGCGCCATGAACTCGCTGGGCGGCAACGGGCTGTGGGACGAGGCGGACGGCTTCTACTACGATCAGCTCCGCGTGGATGGCACCACGCTTCCGCTGCGCATCCGATCCGTGGTGGGACTGATACCGCTGATCGCCGTGGCGGTGCTCGAGTATGACGACATCGCCCGCCTGCCGGGCTTCCGCAAGCGCATGGATTGGTTCCTGGAGAACCGCCAGGATCTGACCCAACAAATCTCCTACATGGAGCAGGACGATTCCGACGGCCACACTCACCGGCTGTTGGCCATCCCGTCGTTGGGACGCCTGCTGCGCGTGCTGAAATACATACTGGATGAGAACGAATTCCTCTCGCCCCATGGCATTCGTTCGCTTTCCAAGTTCCACCAGCGGCACCCGTACACCCTGCAAATCGATGGCGTGGTGCAGCAGGTGGACTATGAACCGGCCGAATCCAGCAGCGGCACCTTCGGCGGGAATTCCAACTGGCGCGGACCGATCTGGTTCCCGATCAACTATCTTTTTGTGGAGGCGCTGGAGCGGTATCACCATTTCTATGGCGACCACTTACGGGTGGAGTGCCCCACCGGCTCGGGGCGCATGATGAACCTGAAAGAAGTGGCGGCGGAGATTATGTCGCGCCTGGCGCGTATCTTCCTACCCGGAGAAGACGGCCGCGCGCCCTGGCAATGCTGCCCACACTATGCGCAAGATCCGCACTGGCGGGATCTGACCCTGTTTTACGAATTCTTCCATGCCGACAACGGCCGGGGGCTGGGCGCCAGCCACCAGACGGGCTGGACGGCGCTGGTGGTGCGCTGCCTGGAAGATATGGCGAAAAGGCGGAAGTAAGAAGTCGGACGACAGGATGCCCCGCCAAAAGGCCAGTCTCCCAGTGGACAGGCTGAAGGCCGTGCCGCTTATTTGCGCGGCATGTTATAGCTGAACGTCAGCTTCAGCACCACGCGATCGCCGGAGTAATCCGCCGGGAACGGCGGAAATGGATGAGAGGCGTCAATGCCGGCCACCGCCGCGCGCTCCAGCGCCGGAATGGAATGCAGCACGATCACCAGTTTCGGCACGCTGCCGTCCTTGGCGATCACGAATTGCGTCTCCACCTTTCCGCGTAGTCCCATCCGGGCGCTTTCCGGGTAGACCGCGAACCAATTCCGGCGGACGGACGCCAGCACCTGCAGCAGGTAAGGCCGGAAATCGACGCCTCTGGGATCGCTGAGCAGCTCGAGTCTGCTGGCCTGGCGGCCCGGCGAAGGCGGCAAGTTCAGACCGCTGCCCACGCCGCCAACGCCCACATCGCTGGTATCGTCGCCCACCGCCAGCCCGCCTTCCGCGCCGCCATGCGTGAGTTCCCGGATCGCTCCAGCCACCGATGTATCGGGACGCGTGATTCTGCCTACTCCGCCCGACGGCGGCGGGGCAGTGGGAGTTTCGAATGCCAGCTTGGGTTTTTCCTGCTGCTGGATTTGCGGCGCCTGGGGAGTAAGCGGGCCCACTGGCAACCCCCGCGGCGGCTGCATGTCGCGATTGCCGGCCTGAAGCTGCGGCGGCTCCGGCAGTGGCGCGGGCGGAGGCTGCGGCGGTGCGGTGAGTTTCGCCTGGGGCCGTGTGGTGGATGGCGGCGAGTTCGGAATCTGAATGTGGGGACGCGGCTGCAACGCCTCCACCGTGACTTCCTTGGCGATGGGAGCCTTGTTGGGCGCCTTCTGGGTCAATTCCGTGGGCGGCTCGATCAGCGGAGTGATTCGTTCCACGCGCCGGGGCGGCTGCATCAGGCTGCGCGGCATCAGGGCCAGCGCGACGATAGCCGCGGCGTGCGCCGCTACGGACAGAAGGCGCGCGTTGCGGACACGTCCACGGTCCTGCTCCCAACTGGTTAGCAGATGCAATTCCGCCGGATCTTCCACCGAGGAACGAACTAAAGTTTCCATCCGCTTGCCAACGACTTAGAGACTATGTCCGAGTGTTCTTTAATTTTATCAAGAATGGCCAAAGCTATCCGCAATGTTTGACGCGCCGCGATCCCCGAAGTTTTCGGTGAATTTCGGGTTTCTACGCTATCCAGAAACGCGTCGAACTGTAACTGCAACGGCTCGGATTTCGCCACCGGAACCGGCTCGAAAGCGACCTGATGGCCGGCGCCGACCGAGAAGACGATCAATTCCGGGCGCGCGTAATCGAGCGAGCAATACTGTTGCGGCTGGAAGAGGCGCAGTTTGCGGACGCGCTCCGTGGAGACCCGGCTGGCCGTCAGATTGGCCACGCAGCCGTTCGGAAACTGCAGGCGGACGTTGGCGATGTCCACTTTGGGAGACAGGATGGAAACGCCGGCGCCGCGGATTTCCTCCGGTTCCGCACGCGTCAGGCTGAGAACGATATCGATGTCGTGGATCATCAAGTCCAGGATGACGTCCACATCCAGACTGCGCGGGCTGAACACGCTGAGCCGATGGATCTCGAAGAACAACGGCAGAGTGACACGGCTTTCCAGCGCTACGACGGCGGGATTGAAGCGCTCCAGATGTCCCACCTGGAGGATGCGTCCGTGGCGCTCGGCGGCCGCGATGAGCCGGTCGGCGGATTCCAGATCGGGCGCGATGGGCTTCTCCACCAGTACATCGATATCGCGATCGAGCAACCAGCAACCGATCTCCGCGTGGGCCCCAGTGGGTGTAGCCACGATGGCCGCGTCGACTTTACCAGCCAGTTCACGGTAATCGGCTATGGTGCCGCGCGTGGGATCGATATCCACCACCGCGGTCAACTCGGCGCGCGTGGATTGGCGGACCACGCGGCAATGGTTCTGTCCGAATTGTCCCGCGCCAACGACGGCGATTCTATGCATCCGTCACCTGCGTCACCAGGCAAAGGTCCGAAGCAGGCGGCCTGCGAGGCCGCCGTAGGCTTGGCGCCTGCCCCACTAGGACCACGTCATGCATCGGGCGCCTGCCCTACGATGGCGATCCCCGCCGCATCCGCGCGCGCCAGCATTTCCTCGCGATCCAGCAGCAGCGTGCGGCCCGCATCCACCGCCATCGCGGTCGTCCCGGTTTCGCACATGACGGCGATAGTGTCCAGCCCGGCGACCGGCACATCAAACAGCAAATGCCTCCGGCGATTGGAAACTTTCACTAGCGTCAACGGGCGGCCGTTCACCAGGCTGGCCGCGCGCCGCAGCAGGGCGTCGGTGCCTTCCATGGCTTCGAGCGCCACGCAAGCCCGCTCGCAGATGGCCACGCTCTGGCCCACGTCGAAGCCGGCCAACGCCGCCGCCACTTTGCGGCCGTAGGCCATGTCCGCTTCCTCGCGGGAATCCGGCTTGCGCCGGGTCATCGCGCCGCTATCGGCCAGCAGCGGCTTCAGCAGCGCGGTGGAATCGCGAAGCTGAATTCCCTCATCGGCCAGCACTTGCGCCACGGCGCCGATCAGCCCGTCGGTATTCTTTGAGGGCAGCGACGCCAGCAGCTTGAGCAGCCGCCAATCGGGCCGGATGGAGGAGAAGATTTTGGTATGCTTCACTTGCCCGGCCATCACCACTTCGCGGATGCCTTCCTCTTTGAGGATTTCGATTAGCCGGCTAAGCTGACCCAGGGAGAGCCAGTGGCACTTGGCCGCCAGGCGCGCGACTTCCGGCGCGGCTTCCTCCTGGATAGCCAATACCACGACCTCGTGTCCCAGGCGGCTGGCGTTTTCCAGCGCGAGGAGCGGAAAGCGGCCGTTACCGGCGATCAGACCGTATTTCATGTCGCACAGGGCGGCCTGCGAGGCCGCCGCAGGCTGCGAGCCTGCCCCACTATTTGATTACTCCGCGTTTGGAATCGCCGACGAATACCAGCAACTCTTCCACTTCGGGGCACTCGGGAATTTCGGCGCGGATCCGTGCCGCCGCCTGTGAAGTATTCAAGCCGGCGCGCGTCAACAGCCGGAATGCCGTCTGCAGCTTCTCGATGGTGGCGCGCTCGAATCCGCGGCGCTCCAAGCCGGTATGGTTGGCGCCGAATACTTTGATCCCGCGCTCGCTCACGGTATTGGAAAACGGCAGCACATCCTGGGTTACCACGCTGTATCCGCCAATAATAGAGTGGCGGCCCACGCGGCAGAACTGGTGCACGCCCGTGGAAGCTCCGATCACCACCCAATCGCCTACCGTCACATGTCCGCCCAGAGTGACGGCGTTGGCCAGCACCACGCGGTTACCCACATGCGCATCGTGCGCCACGTGCACGTACGCCATCAGCAGGTTGTCGTCGCCGATGCCGGTGATCGCCCCGCCGCCTTCCGTGCCGCGATGGATGGTGACGAATTCCCGGATCTTGTTGCGGTTTCCGATGCGCGTTTCAGCGCGCTCGCCGCGATATTTCAGGTCCTGCGAAACCACGCCGACCGTGCTGTACGGAAAAAAGACGTTGTCTTCGCCGATGCGTAGCGGCCCTTCCATGTAGACATGCGCCATGACGCGCGTGCGGGCGCCGATCTCGACCTCGCCGCCGACAATCGAATACGGACCGATCTCGGCGCTGTCGGCGATGCGCGCCGCGGGCGAGACGATCGCGGTGGGATGAACGGGCATCGCTCAGGAAAGCGCTCCCGCTTCTTCCTTGTCGGCCAGCTTGCACATCATCTCCGCCTCGGCCACTACCAGGCCGTCGACGGTCGCGCTGCCGCTCATGACGGCGACGCTGGCCTTGCGTTTGACGATCTTCATCTCCAGGCGAAGCGTGTCGCCGGGCACCACGGGCCGGCGAAACTTGGCGCTGGTGATGGAAGCCAGCAGCACCAGCTTGCGGTGGCGATCCGGGACGTGTTTGAGCACCAGCACCCCGGCGGTCTGCGCCAGCGCTTCCACGATGAGCACGCCCGGCATCACCGGGAAGCCCGGAAAATGGCCCTGAAAAAAGGGTTCGTTCTGCGTGACGCACTTGATGCCCACGATCCGCTCCGCCTCCAGTTCGACGATTCGATCGACCAGCAGCATGGGATAGCGGTGTGGCAGGATGTCGCGGATTTCGTTGATATCCAAAACGGGCATGGAAGCAGTTATTATAACAGCCGTGGATTCTTTTCTCTTTGAGGCACGCTCCCGGCAGAAACAGATCGTGGCTCTGATCCGGGAAATGGTGGAATGCGAATCGCCCAGCGACGATCCGGCGGCGGTCAACCGCTTCGTGGACCTGCTGGGGGATGTCGCGCCTTCTTTCGCCCGCGTCAAGACCGTCCCCGGCGGACGTTTCGGACGGCACGTGGTCTATGAGTTCGATCTGTTCGGGAAGAAGAAACAAGGCCAGATTCTGGCGCTGGGCCACTCGGATACGGTGTGGCCGCTGGGCACGCTGGCGTCCATGCCTTTTCGGCGGAAGGACGGCCGGCTGTGGGGTCCGGGGGTGCTCGATATGAAAGCCGGCATCGCGTTTTTCATCTTCGCCATGCGTATCCTGCGCGATCTGGAGATGCCCGTGGCGCACAAGGTGGCGATGCAAATCAATTCCGACGAAGAAGTCGGCAGCGAGTCGTCGCGCGCGCTGACGGAGAAGAATGCGAAACGCAGCAAAGCCGTGCTGGTATTGGAGCCGGGCACCGGATTGGAAGGCAAGCTGAAGACCGCGCGCAAGGGCATCGGCGATTACACGGTGACGGTGCGGGGCAAGGCCACGCATTCCGGGCTGGATTTCGCGGGGGGCGCCAGCGCGGTGCTGGAACTCGCGCGGCAGATCGGGAAGGTCGCGGGTTTCACGGATCTGCGGCGGGGTATCACGGTGAATCCCGGCGTGATTTCGGGCGGCACACGCGTGAATGTGGTGGCGGCGGAAGCCAGGGTGGAGGTGGATATGCGCGCTCCACGGCTGAAGGACGCGGCGGCGCTCGAGCGCAGGTTCCGCGCGCTTCGGCCGGTGGATAGGCGTTGCACAATCGAGGTCGCCGGGGGATTGAACCGGCCGCCGCTGGAGCGCTCGCCCGCCGTCGTGCAACTGTTCCGCAAGGCGCGGGCGTTGGCGCGCGAGATGGGCGTGGATTTGGAAGAATCGGCGGTCGGCGGCGGATCGGACGGCAATTTCACCGCGGCCCTGGGCGTGCCCACGCTCGATGGTTTGGGCGCGGTGGGAGAAGGCGCGCACGCGCTGAACGAGAGCATCCTGGTGGATCGCATTGCGGACCGTACCGCGCTGCTGGCTAAGCTGGTGGCGAGTTTGTGAGAGTAACTCTTCTGCTGGCTCTGGCGGTGGGCGCGGGCGTTGCGTCTGCCGGCGATATCGATGCCATCTTCGCGCCTTTGGCGGACGCGAAATCGCCGGGCATCGGAGTCCTGGTGCGGCAGAACGGGCGCAGTGTCTTCACGCGTGGCTATGGCGTGCGCGACCTGCGAACACTGACCCGCATTGACGCCAGGACAAATTTCCGGCTGGCATCCTTTACCAAACAGTTCACGGCGATGGCGATTTCGCTACTGGTGCATGACGGCAAGCTGCGGTACGACGAGCGGCTGACCGAAATCTTTCCCGAGTTCCCGGCATACGGCCAGGCCATCACTTTGCGCCACCTGTTGGCCCACACTTCGGGACTGCCGGACTATGAAGACCTGATGAAGGGCGACACCTGGACCGCTGCGCACCGGATTAAGGACGAGGAAGTGCTGGGCCTGCTCAAACAGCAGACCGCCGGTAAGTTTGCACCGGGGGCCAGTTGGTCTTACAGCAACTCGGGGTACGTCGTGCTGGGGTTGATTGTCGCGAGGGTTTCCGGAAAGCCGTTCGGGCAGTTCTTGCACGAGCGTATCTTTCAACCGCTGAATATGAGTCACTCGCTGGTTTATGTCGAGGGGAAAAACACGGTCCCCAATCGCGCTTACGGGCACACCAGGGAGGGTGGCCAGTTCGTGGAGACCGACCAGAGCGCGACATCGGCGACTTTGGGCGATGGCGGCATCTACTCGAATTTGGAGGATCTGGCGGAGTGGGACCGCGCGCTCGACAGTCACGCGCTGCTGAGCGAGGAGGAGATGCGTCCGGCGCTGATCCCTGTCAAGCTGAACGACGGAAGCGAGCCGCACTGGCCAGCAACTCCCAACGACGATAACCTCCACCCCGGCAAACCGGTAGCGTACGGATTCGGATGGTTCCTGGACCCGTTCGAGGGCCGTCCGCGCATGTGGCATACCGGAGGGACGATGGGATTCCGTACGGTGATCGAGCGGTTTACCGGAGAGCGGCTGACGATTGTCGTCCTTTGCAACCGGACGGATCTGGAACCCGAGAGACTTGCGCTGCAAGCCGAACAATCATCGCACTGAGGCTCGCTGGAAGTGGCGCTCCTCGACCCACCAGCGGCGTCGTCAGAAACCAATGGCGTCGATGATTTCGGTCAAGCTTTCGTAAAACCCATGGCGCCACAAATAATCGGGGTCATACTTCCTTATGGAACTAGCCGGTAGCCGGACTTAACACTTCGAAAGAGACGACACCGAACCATCGGTCCTCCCAATCTAGAATGGCCGTATTTGGCATACCTTTGCCGTTTGCTTTGCCGATCTTAATCAAATTATCCCACGCGACCGCCATGGCCTTTCCAGAGGGCTCAAGTTTCCAGAATTGTCCCCGGCGGGAAAAGCACTCGCGTCCCGTGTAAAACTTCTGGCAGGCATTCAGCATATGATCTACCCCACCGTCGTGCGGAAATACACCCCACCAATCATTCGTCTCCTGCCCAAATACCACGACCCTGTGAGCTGCCGCAACGCATTCCACTCCTCTTTATACCTATGGAGCAACTCGGTTCTCATGTTTCGACCTCGTGGTCGCAGTTGCCGCGACCCTACACCGCTATACCACCGGCGAATCCCAATAGGTCTGATATACCTCATCGCGGACGGAGCCGAATGCGCGCAGCCGGATGTCGCCCGTGTCGGTCCGTGCGACCCAATCGTCGCCGTGCGCCTTTTCAATCTTCATCGAGGTCAACTGGCTGCGCGACAGCCTCGGCTGGGTATCCCTAAGGGCGAACATTACCTGCGGCCCGCGCAGCACCGCGACCTGACTGGGGTGCTGCGCGTCGACAGGCTCGTAACGCACGGTTTGGTCGATCTCGATTTCGATCTTATCGCCGGTTTTCCACTGCCGGCGCACCGGGAAAAAGCCCGGCACAATTTCCGCGCGGACACGTTGGCCGCTCACGGAGACGGTGGTTCCCTTTCCGGCCCACGCGGGGATTCGTAGATAGACGGTAAAGTCGTTGGATGGCTGTGCGGTCATGGTAAGTGTGACGCCGTTGCCGGTCGGATAGTCCGTCTCTTGCAAGATCGAGCAGCGTGTTTCGCCTTGCTTCCAACTGACACGCGATGGGAGGTAGAGATTGACATAGATGCCATCCCGCGCCCGCAGATAGGAACTGATTCCGTAATCCGCAGTAAGCTGCGGAAAGGTTCCGGAGCAACACGGCCACTTGTCGTCCTTGTCCCAGCGATACTGTGCGTCCGGGATGATGCGATCATAGCTCTTTCGCGCCGAGGCATGATAGTCGGAGTAGTAAAACGTCGAGCCATCCTCCAGGATCGGCTGGATTCCCAGGGCCACGTTATAGAGCACGCGCTCCATGCTGTCGCCATAGCGCGACTCGCGCGTAAGCGCCAACAGATACCGCATTATCTTGAAATGCGCGTAAGCGCCGCACCCCGACTCGAAATGCCGGTGAGTGGTGCGCAGGCTGTCGCCCAGTTCGCCCTTACCCGGTTGCACGAAGGCCTCATTTGGCCCCCAGCCGCCGGTCGCGTAGCTCTGATCTTTCAGGATCATATCCACGGCATTGCGCACCGCCTGGAAATACTTCGTGTCTCCCAGCTTCAGGTATCCCTGAATGCCAGAGCTGAGCGCGTTGACGTGACTATAAGCGTGGAGCCCAGCCAGAACGTTCCGGCCCTCGGCCAGCGGATCGAAGAACCCCTCGTCCAACAAGTACCGCTTGCCTAAGTCGTAATACTTCCGGTCGCCGGTACGCTCATAAGCTAGAAATAGATTCTCGGCGAACGTGTAGGTCTCGTCCCAGGTGTAAGTTTCGTCTTTGTGAGGACGCCGATGCATCTCCTCGGAAGTCAAAGCCCGGTCCGCCATGTGCGGGAGAGCGGCGCGGGTAGTCTGGGCGAGAACGTCGAGCGCGGTAGCGGCGCCGGCATATGCGTGCGCATCGATTAGCCCGCACACGAGTTTGTCGTAGGTATAACCCGGATAGCGTAGATCCACGAAGAACTTGCCGGACGGGTCCAGTGTTTCGGCGTAGCCGCGCACCAGACGCTTTACCTTGGCGCGCGTCGCCTCGGAGCCGGTCGCGCCGGCGAATCGAGCCAGGGCCGACATATATTGCCCAAAGTGCGCGCCAGGGCAGAAGTCGTCATACCAGCCTCCCATGTCGGCCCCCGGAGCGGACATGCCGACCCGCTGCCGGTAGATCTTCAACATCCGGTCGTCGTCCATGTGCAGGAAGAAGCCGTGGTTCGCGTCGAACTGGCGGCGCAGGGGGCTGTCGAGGAGTTCCACTTGAGAATAGTCGAAGACGGAGAGAGCGGCGGGGTTGCCCGCGGCGGCGACGGCCGGCGATACGGCCGCCAGTTGGAGTAACTCTCTTCTGGTAAGCATGGCTCTCACATCGCCTTGACGACTATTTCGGCGGCCAGCACATCGTGATTGGCATTCAGCAGGACACGTTTGGGCTTCTTGGGCAGGCGGACCTTAACCTCGTTTGAAGTCATATTTCCAAGAAGCGCCACTTCGCCCGCGCGGACCACATGTCCGTCGAAGTCGAAGTAGATCGGCACCCCCATCACGAACTTGGAAGATACCCCGCTCTGGGTGACTTTCGCGGTAAATAGGAACTTGCCGTCCGGCTCCGGCGCGAGCGAATACTCCATGCGGTAGCTGGGAACTTCCGTGCCGTAAACCCATTGGCGGAAAAACCAGTCCATCTTGCCATTTCGTTCCAGATCGAGCGACGGTTTTATATGTTTCTCGACGATGGATTTGAACGACTCCGTAGAAGCGTTCTGGTTCATATAGGTCGCTACGAAGTCGTGCATCATGGCGATGAAGTCTTTATCGCCAGTGTCGCGATCGTACATCAGGTAACGCAACATATGCAGCGCGAAGCCTCCTTTCGGATAAATCAGGCGGCTGTAAGCGTTGCCGGTCTTGAACGTGTTAAGCCGGATACCGGTCCAAAGAGGGCCGGCATCGTTAGGGCGAAATCCGAAACTGTTCTTCGCCATAATCGTTTCCTGCGCGCGTTCCCAGTACTTCAGGAACTTGTCGGGCTTGGGATCGGTTTGTTGCAGGAACAGGCCGGCGGAGAAATCCGCGAAGCCTTCCGACAGCCATTGGTCGTGATAGGACGCCCAGCCCACCATGTGGCCCCACCATTGGTGCGACACTTCGTGCGGCGTGACTTCCTGGATGAAGTCCGCAAATCGGAAGGCGTTGCCGCCCATCAGCATCCATCGTTGCGTGCTGTCCAGGAACGCGCTCACCGGCAGATAGACCAGCGTGGGCCACGATTGGCCAAAATTGAAAGCCGGTTGCTGCGTGATCGCGATCCGCCCATAGGGCGCGTCTCCGAACCAAACCTGGAACAAGCGGATGGCGTTTTGGGCGTCGATCATAGTACTCTCGGCCATGGCGCTGGGGCTTAGGTTTTGCTCTTGCGACTGCTGACGGCGATCGTATGGGTTGGTTGGCATCAGGTTGACATTGTGGTGCCGCAGAAAGTCGGGCACCTCGCTGGTGGCATAAGCCTCGATCTGGTAGTGCGACTTTTCGTCATAGACCGACTTCTTCTTGAACAGACCGTAGTTAAAGCCCGCCACGGCCATGGGAACGTCGGAGACCCAGTGCGACGCCGCGTACTCGTCCTCTTTCCATTCCTTCTCCAGCTTGCCAACGCCGATCAAGGTATATTGTTTGGGTACTTTGAAGGTCAGGTCATAAGTCGCACGGTCGGCGAATGTGTTCAAGCTGGGATACCAGCTCGTGCGGGCTCCCACCGAAAAATTGCCGGAACCTTCCTTTTCGACGACTTTGTCGCCCTCATATTCAATCCCGATGCTGTAACTCTGGCCCTCGGCCATCCCTTCCGGCATGATCGCGTAAAATGAGCCGTCTTCCTTACGGCTTTCCTGAACGAACGAGATTTCCTTGTCTTTGTAAGTAACGCGCGTGACGCGTAGCCTGGGCAATAGGCCGAAGCCTACGACGCGCACCCCCGCGAGCTTCGCCTTCAGTTGCACCACGCACGTCGCGGACAAGTGATCGTTCTTGCCGATGGCCGTCTCGATACGATAGTGCTCGGCCGCCACCGTGTGGCGATTCTCCGTGGAACGCGCGGTGCCGGCCTTCCACTCCGCGGCAAAATGCGTAAGATACCAGATGCCGTCCTCCGTGCCGCCCGGATCGAAATTGACCAGCGCCACCTCCTCCGGAGAAGGCATATAGGACATCGCGCCGCGCGGATTGATGAAGAAGCGCAGATCGGAATGTTTGTTGCCATGAATAAATGCGCGAAACGATCCCGCCTCATTCCGGTTGTAGAGCTCGCCCAGCATCTCGGCTTCGTGGTTCGGAATGTCTTCATCCTGCAGCATGAATTCCAGCATGCTGCGCGGCGTTTCCGTGCGGCGGCGGGCGCGGTTCCTGAATTCGTGCCACGCTCCGCCTGCCTGGGACGCGTCATCGGTGGCCTGCGCCTGGCGCTTGATCTCGTCGAAGGTATCGTCGGTGAACCAGAACACCACCGAACGGAAGGACTCTTCCACCGTCTCACCGCCGGATATCTGGCGCAAGTAGCTCCGCTCGAATGGAATGGCGGGAGTCAAGTGAAACGTGCCTTCGCCGGTGAAGACGCCGCCTGCTACGCGGCCGAGCACGGGAGGCAGAAAGTTGAATTGCCCCGCGGTGAACGTGAATTTGGCGTTATCTCGCTGAATGATGAGGTTGGCGACGCGGAATGAGGCGCCGGGATTGGCGTTGCGCAACGCGACGTAATTCGGATCCGAATTCGCAAATGCGGAGCGTTTGCCGCCGACTTCAACCGCCGTCTGCTGCGCGGCAATCTTCAGAGTGAGCGCCAGAGTTACGGGAGCGTCGGCGACGTCGATGGACTTTTCGGAGTCTTCAAAGCCATCGTGTTGGATAGTTATGGTGTACTTACCCGGCGCCACGTCGGCAAACGCGAAGTGTCCCTGGTTATCGGTTAGCGCGTTTTCGGACAGCGCGGTCTCGGAATTCTTCAGGATCACGCCGGCGCCTGGGATGGCGGCGCCGCTGGGGTCCTTCACTATGCCTTCGACGGCGGCTGCGGATAGCAGCGCCGGGACCAGCAATATTAATAAGGACAGTTTAGAAGCCACTGATGCATTGTACTAAATTGTACGAAGTGGAGCTAAAACCCGACCTTCCACAAGGTTGTTCAGTAACTTACACAGTGGCTCTCCGGGAGTTGCGCCTGTCGCACTACACTTTTGAAAAGCGGCGGAGGGTGTAGGATTCCGGGTTCATGTTCTCGCGCTCCAGGCGCTTCCAATCGTCGTTGACGTGAATCAGCTTGCCGCTGATGTGATTGGAGCGCTCGGAGGCCAAAAACAGAGCGAGGTGAATCTGTTTTTCGGGATGCGTGCCGCCGGTGAGCCGCACATCCTCGGCTTCCTCGATCTCCTTGCTGCCGGCGCGCTCGCCGGAATGCAGGATCTCATCCGTCATGTGCGTGTAAGTGCCGCCGGGAGCCATGCAGTTCACCTGCACGTTATAGTCGCGCACCTCTTCGGCCAGGGTCTCCACGAAGCGCACCACCGCGGCTTTGGAAGCCGCATAGGCCGAAAATCGCGGACGCCCCGAGGCTGCGCCGCCGCCGCCGATCACCACGATCTTGCCGCGCCGCCTGTCGATCATCTGCGGCAATACCGCGCGGCAGGCGTGCATGGTTCCCATCAGATTGGTTTCGACGGTTTCGGCCCAGGCGCGCGGCTTCAAATCCACCAGCGGTCCGATGGGCCCCTGAATGGCGGCCGCCGCGATCAATACATGCACACCGCCGAAAACCGCGCGCATGCGCTCCACCGCCGCGCTCATTTGCTCATAGTCGCGCACGTCCGACCGGATGCGCAGCGCGGTACCGCCGGCATGCTCGATCTCCAGCTTTGCCAAATCCAGCTCGGCCTGGCTGCGCGCCAGCAATGCGATGCGCGCGCCCTCCGCCGCAAACCCGATGGCCAGCCGCTTGCCGATACCACGGCCCGCCCCTGTAATCAGGACTGCCTGGTCCTTGAGCGGCCGCACGGTTAGTTCTCCACGCGCGCGTCGAAGACCCCGGTTTCGACTTTGCCGCCGCGCTTCACCTGCACGTAAATGCGATAGTCGCCGGGCTTCGGAAAGCCGTAAGGGAAAGACACCTCGGGTGGCAGCGACACGGTCATGCCGGAGTGGTCCATGCCGGCCATCCCGGGCATTGCCGCCATCGCAACGCCCCCGTCGCCGGCATTCTGGGTAAGGCTCAACGAAGCCATGGGCACCGATCCCGAAGGATGCACGTGCGCGAACACAGTGCGGTCCGCGTCCACGAACGCGGCGTGCCCCGGCATGCCCATGTAGAGTTCCACATCGTGCGCGGGCTGGCCGTCGGCGTCTTCCAAGCGGAACCGGAAGTACATGGCGCGCCTGGCATGCAGCGGTCCGGCGTCCCGCACCCAGACCATGCGCGAGCCGTCCGGCAGTTGCGCGGTGGTGCGGTTGAAATCCGCCTGCGCAATCGCGGGACCAGTTCCGGCTGCGTCGTCGCCCGCCAGTGGCGTGCCCGCAATGGCCGGGAAGGTTACTTCCGTCACCAACGTTTCCGGCAAGCCGTCGGCGTGCACGATGTCGCCATACAAGACGTACTTTCCAGCCGGCATAGGCGGCAGATCCCTGGCGAACAGCCCGGCCTCCACACGGTCCGGATGCAGGTGCCACACTTTGTCCATATCCGGCAGGCTGATGGCGTAGAGGTGCATCAGGTGATTATGGTCGGGGACCAGATCGTCGACTTTGCGCCAGCGCGCCCAGCCGGGGTCGGTCAGGTGCAGCACCAGCCGGCCGCCGTTTTCCAGCGTGGCCGACATCTGCAGCGGCTTGAAGATGTGTTTGTCGTATTCGCCGGCCTCGCTCTTCCACCAGAGTCCCCCGAGCGCGGCCATCGCCAGCACGAAGACCAAGGTGGCGGCCATCACGAAGCGCGCACGCCGCACGCGCGCCGGATCGGGCGTCACGCCAGGCTCCAATTGTCCTTCGCGCACGCCCGCCCCGACGATCGAGACCGCGCCTACCAGCAGAAGCAATCCCAGCGCCGCCAGCACCATGCCAATGGGCACCTGCATCTTTTTCGTGCTGGAGGACAGTGCGGGCACGGGCACGGAAAGGTCGCCCTTACCCTTAGCGCCCTCCGCTGTGACGCGTACCTGCCAGGAGCCCGAGGTCATCATCCAGAGCGAGCCGGTGAAGAATTGCGGATCGTCTTTCGAACGCACCGCCAGATCCGGCACCGGAGCGAACTTGGCGCCCGGTCCGGTGAGCGGTGTGGGCACGATGTGCACTACATCCACGTCGTTGATGGCGCTGCGCACTTCGATTTGCGCCACTCCGGGAATCACCGAGGGCGTGCGGATGGTCACCAGCAAATGAAAAGGTCCGGCTTGGCCTTCGTAGAATACGTCCGGGCTGCCGACGTGCGCCCACGCTGCGACGGCGGCCAGTAGCAGGAGACCCCAGGATCTGCGCATCGAATTACCGGCGCACCCGCTTCATCCAATCGCCCCAGGCGAATCCCAGGCGCGTGGTCAGGATGCCCAAAACCGCGGCCAGCGCCATCTCCGTCCAGAAGACGGATGGCGCGTCCGGCTTCACGAAGACGTGGCGCGCCAGGATCGAGGTCGGACGGGTGTTGTAATCGTAGACATTCGTGTGGAAGAGCCAGTTCTGCGCGCCCGCCGTATTGAGGAAATCGGAGAACGGCCATTGCACCGCGATCAGCACGCCCAGGAACAGGAGTCCGGAAGCGGCCGCCAGTTTCCACGGCTTCCAATCGCGCGTCCGGTTCCACAGAATGTCGAGCGCCAGCGCGGGAATGAACAGCAGCATCGGGAACTCCGGCGGCACGAATTGGGTCACTTGGTGATAGACCGGGCCCAGTTTCGCCTCCGCGGGGAATAGCGGCAGAATCCAGCCCATGCCGGCCCAGAACAGCCAATAGACCGAAGCCACCGTGGTTGCGGCCCAACGTTTCTCGGAGGCGCGCGCCACTCCGGCCAGCACTAGCGGCACCACCATGCAAACCACGCGGTAGTAGACTCCGCTATGCATCAGGGCGTGCCACGAGAATTCCATAATCATCAGCATCAGCCCGATCAGGACCACGCCGCCGATATACAGGAACAGCCAGTTCAGCTTGTTGCGGAACTGGCCGCGCGCGCGATTCATCATCCCCAGGATCAGGATCAGGGTGCCGGTGTTGACCGCCAGGTTGCCCAAAATCAGCAGCACGTGAGGCGGGCTCAGGATCTTGACATCCAGGCCGTAGGCACTGTGCCACCAGTCGTCGAAGGGTGCGGAAGTGAGCATGGCCACGCCGCCCCAGGCCGCGATGAATGCGCCCAAGGGGGCTTCGAATCCCCACATCTTGACGGCGGTCGAGCGCAGTTGCGAGAAGTTGCCGAAGGTAGTGGCCAGGATCAGGTAGCCGCAGGCGAGGCCCGCCAGCACGCCGCATAGGTAGATGGCCATGTGGGCCGGAGTCCAGAACGTGTCGCGGCCGATGGAGCGATGCCAGGAGATATCCCATTGGCCGCCGATCATGGCCGACGTAACGCCGAAGACGGCGCACCAGACGTACCATGGCACGCGCTCGACGCGCTCGGAAACGCTGGAAACGGACGAAATTGTGGTGGAGATGGTTGCCATGCTGTCCCTCTGTACGCTTACGATTATATCTTTGTTGATTACAACTTTGTGCGGATGTCGATTGGCGATCGGCCCTCGTGGCGCAGGCACTCTGCCTGCCGCGCTGACACTCTTGTCAGCGCAGGCGAGGCTGTGGTGGGGCAGGACTCTAGTCCTGCGTGGGGTCTCCAGAACCCGCTCATGGCAAGCGTAGCTGGCCCTCGGGCGGGTCTGGAGACCCGCCGCAGGCGTAGACGCCTGCCCCACAAATTACGCCGTCAAATTAGTCCACGCTCTCGCAGTACGGCATCCACCGCGGGATGGCCCGTTGGTAAATCCACCGCCGGAATCGTCGCGCCCGCGGCGATCAGTAGCCGCGCGACCCGAGCATAGTCCCCCGCACCCTCGTTGCAATTCCGCACACCGTGCCCAAACCAACCCGCCGGTGTCCCGTGGAATTCCCGGTCCTCAATGGTCAAGGATGCACCATGACCGAGCAGAAGTTCCACCAAGTCGGCATACCCCTTCCAGCAGGCCCAATGCAAAGCGGTAGCACCCATGTCTTCGCGCGCGTCTACGGGCATGCCCGCAGCCAATAGCGCCCGAACGGCTGTCGTGCGGTGGATCGCAGTCAGGTCCGCGAGCAAACGTTCACTGCCGGGCGCCATCGCGATTTGCGGGCCGCTCGCGAGCAAGTGGCTGAGATCCTCAGGATCGGCCGCCGCGCATTCCCCCAGAAATCGATCCAGCGCCGGGATATCCGTCTTCGCTCCACGCGCCCGCAGCAGCGACGCCACTTCCGTCTGGCCGCTTTGAACGGCAAGGGCATACGCCGTCCGGCCATCGTTCCGCTGCGCGTCCGCATCCGCGCCGCTGTCGAGCAAAGCGGCGGCAATAGCGGCACTTCGTCCCCGCCAAACGGCCCAGTGGAGCGCGGTTTCGCCGCGATCGTTGACCTCGTTGGGATCCCCACCGGCGGCCAGGAGGATCTGCAAACCATCCAAATCCTCGCGGTCCAGCATGTGTTTCAGCGCGTTCGCGCCGGCCGGCGTTGCGCCGTAACGAAGCAGCAGCTTCATGCAGGCGAGATCCCGGTGCTCTGTCGAATGGTATAGCGATTCGGAGTCGTTCGGATTCGCTCCCGCTTCGAGTAGTGCCAGTCCGAGCGCGGGATTGTTGTTCAGACCGGTTGCGCCGTAGAGGCACGAGAGCGAATTGCCGGGCAAATCTTCCGGAGTAAAAGCCGCGTTCGGATTGGCGCCATGGCGCAAGAGGATGCGCGCGGTTTCAGCCAAGCCGCCGGCCCGGCTTGGCACGGCGTGTCCAAAGCGCGAGAAGCAGACGTAGAGTATCGGCTCCCAGTTTTGCGGGCCACCGCGGCCCGTGGCCAGCGAGGGCATCTCCGCAAGGGCACGCTCCACTCCCTTGCGGTCGCCAAGCACCAGGGCCACATGGAATCCCGCGCCGCCGATTTTCGGATGTGCGGCCAACATCTCTTCAGCCCGCCGTAGGTCCGAGAGGGCCGCGTCGAGGAATGCCGCTACCAGTTTCTGAAAGTCCAGCCCGGACTGGACGACAAAGTTGCGGAAGCGCGGCCAGCTTGCAAAGCCCTGTTCCCGGGCGATAGTCAGTTGTGCGTCATGCAGCTTCGGCGCCGCGGGATCGAACTTGGTCGCCGGCCGGGAAATCCGGTCCAGCGCGCCGGGATCGCCCGCCTGGGCGGCTTTCAGCAAAGCCTTGGCTTGTTTGCGGTAATACTCTAGATTGAGGCGAGACGCCTCGGAGTTGGTCGACATGCGACCTCCTTTCTGTTTGCGCCCATCGTCCGCATAACGGGCAGAAAGAAGGTTCGTCACACTGCTGAAAAAAACAATGGCGGGAAAGTCCCTTTCCGCGGACCGGCAGCGCCCATGCGCGCTTGGGGATATCATACCAAAGGCCGGGACCGATCGCGGGTGCTTAAACAGTTTTGGGGAAACCGCTCCCAGACGGTATAATCGATCCAACGTCGGGAGGGTACTGATGTCTTTCAAGGCACTTCGCATCTTGGCCGCGGGCGCGCTGGCCGCCTGCCTGGCGATTCCTTCTCTAAGCCGCTCGCCAGTGGTGGACCGCACCGCGAACGACCTCACGGTGCACGAATGGGGCACCTTCACTTCCATCGCAGGTCCCGACGGGCAGGCTGTCGAGTGGCTGCCCCTGACCGGGTCGACCCACTTGCCGGCCTTCGTCGAACACTTCCGTGGCGGGCAATTCAAGTGCGGCCTGGGCGGAACGGTCCGCATGGAGACGCCCGTGATGTATTTCTACGCTCCCCGCGAAACAACTGTTTCGGTGAAGGTATCGTTCTCCAAAGGACTCATCACGGAGTGGTATCCGCACGCCAGCGCCGTGGAGCCGGCGGTGATTCGTGGGCAAAACCATCCCGATGGCAGCATTCGTTGGAATGAAGTGCGCCTCCTGCCGGGCTCTCGCGCTGCTTTGCCATCGGACGCCGGCGATAATCACTACTACGCCGCGCGGAACACATCGGCCACGCCGGTGCGGGTGAAGACGCGAAGCGGCGAGCAGGATGAAAGATTTCTCTTCTATCGCGGCGTATCTTCGGCGGCGATGCCCATCGCGGCGCGCCTGACTGCGGAGGGGAAAGTGCGGGTCGAGAACCTCGGCGCGGAAGAGATACCCGTCGTCATGCTGATCGAGAGCCGCGGAGGGAAGCTGGGTTACCGCCTGGCCGGGGCGGTGCGCGATCAATCGCTGGTCGCGCCGCCGCTTACGGCGTCCACGGAATCGATGCTCAAGGAGCTGGAGGGCATGCTGATGGCGCGCGGCCTGTACGTGGACGAAGCGCGCGCCATGATCGCCACCTGGCGCAATTCCTGGTTTGAAGAAGGCAGCCGGCTGCTGTACCTGCTGCCGGCCTCGGCGGTGAACGCCGTCTTGCCTCTGACGGTCAGTCCCGTGCCGGCGAGCACGGTGAGGGTGTTCGTGGGACGTTTGGAACTGGTGACGCCGGCCACCGAGAGGGCCGTCGGGCAGGCGTTTGCGGCGGACGATCAACTCGCGCTCGACAAGTACCGGCGCTTCCTCGAGCCTATTCTGAATGCCATGATCGCCAGCAGCCCGTCCGACGCGGCGCGCGCAAAGGAACTGCGCGGCTACCTGAATTCCGTTTACGCCTACGCTTGCCGGTCGCCCTGGGCCGACGAACGGTAGAAAGGCGATATGCTGTCATCTTATGGCCGATGAAGATCTGAAAGCTGAACTGGAACGACTGCGCGCCGAGAATGAGGCGCTGAAGAAGCCTGGACGGGGCCAGATTTCCGTCCGCGTGAGCGAGAAGGGCGGGGTGTCCGTCTACGGACTGGGCCGCTTCCCGGTGACGCTGTACAAGGAGCAGTGGGAAAGACTGCTCACCGCTGCCGAGCAGATCAAGGCGTTCATCAAGGACAACGATCACTTGTTGAAGAAGAAAGAGGCGTGAGACTTCTCCCGATCCGTCACGCCGACCACGTTTACGTCGGGACGGTGGCCGTGTTCAGCCATGGCGATGTAATCCGCGCGGCCGTGATGCATTACGCGGCATCCCGCTGGACTCTTACCAGCGCATCGAAATCTATCCGGCTTCGGTGAGCATTATCGAGTTGTACGCCCACGGCCCGCGCATCGTTGGGTTGAATCAGATATGAGCCGAACGTTTCGGTTGGTTATAAAGCGAAGCGTTGGCCGTCTCGAACGATCCGAGCCTTTAGCGTCTTGATCGCTTCCCGGATTCGGCGCTGTTCGACGGGGCCAAGGTTGGCAGGCAGCAGACCTTCAAAACGGCTCGCCGCTCGCGCGAGGCTTTCCAAATCCTGTGCCGCCTGTTGTCTATCCTGTCGCCAATCAAGAAGGGCCCGGCGATTGAGGCGAATGTGATCGCTGGTGTAGCAACCGCAATTGGTCAGGGGCTGTAACTTGCCGTCGGGGGCTTCCTGCAAGTACTCGACATACATATCCTCCTGGCAAGGGTCGGCAAAACAGAAACCCGAGGCGACTAAGGCGTCGGAGGGCCACGTCTTTCCTTTGTGCCGATTGAATTTCCCGCAGGAGTAGTAAAGGTTAGGGTAGTGCGCCGCTTGCTCACCGAATCTCCAGACCGGTCGAAAGTGATCGATCTCGAAGAACTCCTCCCAACCCAAAAAGGCTTCGGTACGTTCGCAGTAGGCGCAGCGGTAACGGAAGTCCCGACGCAGAAATGGCAGATACTCCTTGTGGTCGTCGAATCGCGGCGGGTTCTCCAGTCGGATAAATCGGGACACGGCTGTTCATCCCGCAACTTTGAAACGAGCCAATATGTGCTCGATCGACGCCACCAGCTCATTGCGTTCGCGACGCCAGTCCTCCTGGAGGATCGTCAAGCGAACTGCCTCATCTTGGTCTGCGACATCGAGGCGGGCCTCGATTCGCTCTAACTCAAATGATTCCGTGAAATCCAGCGCCTCCAGAAGGCGTTGATCCACCAATTCATGATAGCGGTCATCAAGTTGGTCGGGGGCTAAAGCTTTCACCCGATCAACGATTGCTTGGGCAGCGTGGCCCATTCGTACGGAATCCGCGCCGAGCGCGCCACCGCCATTACGTCCGCTCACGAAGACCGCCCGCCGAGCATGTGGGCGAACCCCGCCGCGGTCGTCTCGCGAAACGTATCTGAACCAAACGGTTCTGTGGCGTCGAGATCCGCGGATGCCAGCCCGCTTCGGCCGCCGGCCTTTGGAAGGCGGCGCCATTTCTTTAGGGCTTTTCAGTCGGGATTGCACGTGTGCTCGCCTTTAGTATATCGCGTTGTTCTCTGGCTCGCTGGAGCGCCGCCTGAAGATCCATTGGCTGCACCTCGTTCATTTGAAAACCGAGCCGCCCGGATCTTCCGCCCGAGTCCTCGGTGGAGAGTTCCATTAGCACCACGTAACTGTACCCCAGAAGCGTGGTGTGGCGGACCGGGAGCGCTTCCGGGATGGGAAACACCGTATCTTCGAAAACCGGGCGCAGGTCGCAAACGATATCCATGTCCGCCAGCGTTGGAAGGACCGCATTCTCGTATTCGAAGCGCATGTGGTCACGGTAGACACGATCACGTACAGGGCGCAGACGTTCCAACAGCGACCCCAGCCGCTCAATGCGGTCCCGAGGGCAATTCGGAAGGAGGAGGTCGCGTTGAATGTCCCGCGATTGCAGCCCGTACATGTGCCAGGATTCGAGAATGTACTTAAGCGCATCGGCGCTTTGGCTGAACTGCTCCGGCAGAAGCGTACTGGCCGCGATGGCCGGCGAGTCTGGCTCCCTGTCAAAATCCGAGGTTGTCGAAAACCAGCTCGCAAGCACCTCCCACGCCTCGTCATCGAGATCGAACAGTATCTTCAGACCCTTCTGAAAGTGCTTGCTCGGAGAACCACCTGGGCCGAATAGTCTAAACTCCATCGGAACACCTCCCGCATCGGAATCGCCGCCGCACACCAGGGCGATCCTTTATAGATCATATGGATCATAGACCACGGCGACCCCGCCCTTTGCATCCCGGCGCGCATTGCGTGACAATCCGGGAATGCACTTCGCGTATTCCCCCAAGGTCCAGGAACTTCAGCGGAAGCTCACTGCCTTCATGGACCAGTACATTTACCCCAACGAGCCGCTCTATTACCGGCAGATCGCCGAAGGGGATCGCTGGCAGCCCGTCCCCATCATCGAGGAACTTAAGCCCAAAGCCCGCGCCGCCGGGCTGTGGAACCTGTTCCTGCCGGACCACGAATGGGGCGCCGGGCTGACCAACCTGGAGTACGCGCCCCTCTGCGAGATCATGGGCCGCGTGGCCATGGCGGGGGAAATATTCAACTGTTCCGCGCCCGACACCGGCAACATGGAAGTGCTGGCGCGCTATGGCACGCCCGAACAGAAACAGCAGTGGCTGGTTCCGCTGCTCGAAGGCCGCATCCGCTCCTGCTATTGCATGACGGAGCCGGCGGTGGCCTCGTCGGACGCCACCAACATTTGCGCGAGCATCGTGCGCGATGGCGACGAATATGTGCTGAACGGGCGCAAGTGGTGGTCCTCCGGCGCCGGCGATCCACGCTGCAAGATCGCCATCTTCATGGGCAAAACGGACCCGCAGGCACCGCGGCACAAACAGCAAGCCATGATCCTGGCGCCGCTGGACACGCCGGGCATCAAAATCGAGCGCATGCTGCCGGTGTTCGGCTACGACGACGCGCCGCACGGGCACGGCGATGTGGTGTTCGACAACGTGCGCGTGCCCGCTTCAAACATGCTGCTGGGCGAAGGGCGCGGCTTCGAGATCGCGCAGGGCCGTTTGGGGCCGGGACGCATCCACCATTGCATGCGGCTGATCGGGTTGGCCGAGCGCGCGCTCGAAGCGATGTGCCGGCGGGCGCAATCGCGCGTGGCATTCGGACGGAGGCTGGCCGAGTTCGGCACGCTGCGCGCGGATATCGCCGATTCGCGCATGGAAATCGAGCAGGCGCGGCTGCTGACCTTGAAAGCCGCTTACATGATGGACGTGGCGGGGAACAAAGCGGCCAAGGCGGAGATCGCCATGATCAAGGTGGTGGCGCCCAACATGGCGCTGCGGGTGCTCGACCGCGCCATACAGGCGCATGGCGGCGCGGGTGTGGCGGACGATTTCTTCCTGGCGCATGCCTGGGCGGGCGCGCGCACGTTGCGCCTGGCGGACGGGCCGGACGAGGTACATCGCGAAGCCGTCGCCAAGATGGAGCTGCGGAAATATGAATCGGGCGTGGCATGAAGCTGACCAATAAAGTCGCGGTCGTAACCGGCGGGGCCAGCGGCATCGGCCGGGGCCTGTGCCGCAGGTTCGCCGCGGAAGGCGCGCGCGCCGTCGTGGTGGCGGACCTGGATGGCGCCGGCGCCGAGCAGGTGGCGCGCGAGATCGGCGGACTGGCTGTGCGCACGGACGTGGGCCGCGAAGCCGACATC
>Ga0187871_10000059_pt1 | contig 92347 bp, 87 predicted proteins | sample June2016WEW_16_1_FD_132988 | JGI IMG/M metagenome (GOLD analysis project Ga0187871, IMG submission 132988) | Peatland microbial communities from SPRUCE experiment site at the Marcell Experimental Forest, Minnesota, USA - June2016WEW_16_10 | ecosystem: Environmental > Terrestrial > Soil >...
CATCCGTGACGAGGCGGCGCGGCATGGCAGCGATGGCGTCCATTTGGTGGAAGCCGACAAAATCCTGGCGCAAAACTCGCCGGACGGAATTCCGGGATTGAACTTTTTTTACGAGCATGTGCACTTAAATTTCGCCGGCAATTATCTGTTGGCGCTTAACTTTGCCGGACAAATCAGGGGATTGCTTCCAAACTCCCTCAGCGCTCGCGACAAAGGAAGCTGGGCGTCGGAGGAGCTTTGTGAGCGCCGCCTGGCAGTCACTGTTTGGGATCGCCAACGGGTTTGGCAACCCATTCTGAGCCGTATTACGTCGCCGCCATTCACCGGGCAGTTCGACCACGCCGCCAATCTCAAAAATTGCGAGGCGAAAGTGGATGAAGTGAAGTCCGCGATGAACACCCAAACGGACGAGCGGGCCCGGCAGATGTATGAACAGGCGCTGGCATGGGCTCCCACGGATGGCTCCTTGTATTTCAATTTTGCCCAATATTTGGGGGCGAAGGGGGCCATTGCCCAGGCCGCGGAAGAAGCCAAACACGTCTGTGAATTACTGCCACAGGCGCCCGGCGAGTTTTCCGATGTCGGTGACTTGTTGATTCTTCAGGCGAAAATTGACGAAGCCGCGGAATATTATGCCCGCGCGCTGGCCCTCCGGAACAATTTTGTGCCTGCGCTGAACGGACTTGGGCAGATCCTGGAAAACCAGCAGAAAGCCAGTGAGGCACTTGCCTGTTACCGGCGGGCGCTCCGGGCGAATCCAGATGACGTGGCAACGCACATCAACATCGGATTTCTCGAGCAGGACCGGGGAAATTTGAGGCAAGGCGCGGTCTATTATCAGCGTGCTGCCGATCTTCAGCCGCAAGGCCCGGCAGATTATTTCAATCAGGGGGTTGCGGCTGCCGCGCTGGGCCAGATGGCTGGTGCGATTGAATCTTTTGGCAGGGCCGTTGAGTCCAAACCGGAATTTTGGCAGGCCCATTATCTGCTGGGCATTGAACTGGCGGGCGATGGGAAAATTGGCGATGCCGAGAAGGAGTTTTGGAACGCAATCATTTACCGCCCGGATTTTGCCAAGTCACATTTGAATCTTGGAATCATGCTGATGAAGCAGCAAAGGCTGGACCCGGCGCTCACCCAGTTTCAAATAACCTTGCAGCTTGATCCGGCAAACCAACCGGCCGGGCAACTTCTGGGAGAAATCCAGGCGTCAAAAAATCACGGTCTGCCAGTTGTACAATAGAGTTATGAGTCCTCTGCTCTACCCCTGAGCTACTCTGGCAATCGACGGCAGGGTTCCATTTTGCGGACAATTCCCGCGCTGTCAAACGGAGGATCAAATTCCCGCGCGGCAATGACCTGACCACTCAAAATGGCACAGAGATAGCTGTCTTGGCGCGCATGGTCGAAATGAGGCAGGCTAATCGCGTTTTAACCCAGGCGGCGGCACTATGCTTATTGTTCGCCGGCCCGAAGCTGCTGGCCAATGGCATTTACGGCAATGGGACCGGCGCCCGTTCCATGTCCATGGGCGGTACAGACGTGGCCTGGGCGGAAAGTCCGCTGGAGGCCATGGGTGACAATCCCGCCGGACTGGGATTTTTAACCACCCGCGAGTTTGACCTCGGTGGGGTTGTGATTGTCCCCGAAGGACATTTCAGCAAGCCTTCGAGTTCTTCCAGCAGCGACCTGAATGATTCACCCGGAGGCCTTCCGGAGGCCGCGCTGGGGGTTCCGTTGGAGCAAAGCCCGATAGCGTTCGGCCTTTCATTCATTCCCGATTCGATGCTGCTGGCCGATTGGAACTACCTTGATCCGCCGGGTGGCTTGGGCGGCATTTCTTACGGCCAACAGACCGACAAATCGGAAATCATCGCACTGCGTTCCGCCCTCGGCATGGGAATCAGGGTGACCGACAAACTTTCGCTCGGCCTCAACCTCGGGTTGATTTACAACCAGAACGAATTGGTGACGCCCTATGTTTTTCAGAATCTTCAGCCGCCGGCCGACGCGCCTTACAATGGCGCGAAGACCCTGTTGAATTTGAACACGTCGGGTTTTGGCTGGAACGCCCAGATCGGCCTGCTCTATCGCCCGCTGACCAATTTGCAATTCGGCCTTTCCTACAAAAGCCAATACACGGTGCACTCGACCGGTGACGCTTCCGGCGATCCTTACGCACAATTCCCGCCGACGCCCCCGGGGCCGTTGGCTTTTCACTACGACGCCGAAGTGGACAACACCTTTCCCCAACAGGTCAGCGTGGGCGCGTCCTGGAAATTTCATCCACAATGGCGTTTGGCGGCGCAGGTGGACTGGATCGATTGGGCGGGCGCGTTCGACACCCTGCCCGTGATTTTAAAAAACGGCAACAACCCCACGGTGAACAGTGTGCTGGGTTCGAGTTTTCAAGATAACATTCCGTTGAATTGGAAGAGCGAATTTGTTTATCGCGTGGGCCTGGAATACGCCATGACCCAAAACCTCTATTTGCGCGCCGGTTATTCATACGGCCACAGTCCGGTGCCGGATTCCACCTTGACGCCCATGACCGCGGCCATCATGGAGCACACCGTGACGGCGGGCATGGGATACCATTGGCGGAACTGGCAATTTGACCTGGCCTATCAATACGACCTGCCGGCCGAACAAAACGTGGGCACCAGCGGTCTGCGCTCGGGCGAATATTCGAACAGCTCCACCGAGGTCAGCGTCCACTGGATCGCGCTGACCACCAGCATCCGTTTCTGACCGGCGGAAGGCCGCAGTTTGGCACAAATCGAGCTTCTTTTCCGGCATGAGCGGCAGTTCAATGAACAGTGGCCGACCCCCTCAGATGGCCAAGGTTTCCGCCAGCGAACATCCTCCGGCGGCAGGATCGTTGGTTGACCGTTGCAGCCAAAAGTTCGGGGCCTTTTTGGACCGCCAGATTCCGGTGGAGTTTTTTGCCGACCCCGAATACACCCGCCGTGCCCGGCTCATCATGGGTTTTGGGGTGTTGGGTTCCATTTTTGGTCTGGTTTATGCGCTGTTTTACATTCTGATCGGCCATAAATGGGGCGCGTTGATCATCATTTTCTGCAGCACGGGCGTGGCTCTGTCACCGTTGCTGATGCGCTGGAAGAAGTCCGTGGAGGTGGCGGGCAATTTTTTCATGCTCATCCTGACCCTGGGATTCATCGGCTTGTGTTTTGTCGAAGGCGGCCTGCATGGACACGCCATCGCCTGGCTGGTCTGCGTGCCGCTGTGTGCCTTGTTGTTGGTGGGCCGAAAATCTGCCGGACGCTGGGCGGTCATCGATTTTTTCGCCGCCAGCGTGGTCGCCGGCCTCGCCCTGGGCGGGGTCAGGTTGACGCCCGCCTATGACCCGAAATGGAGCGTGGTGATTTCCACAGCGGGCTATTTGGGACTGATCCTGTTCATGTTCATTCTCGGGTTGATTTTTGAAGGTGGCCGCGCCCGGGCGTTTTCCAAAATGCAGGCCGCTCTGGGTGAACTCGCGGCCTCCAATGAGCGGCTGTTGAATTTGAACAACGAAAAGAACGAGTTCATGGGCATCGCCGCGCATGACTTGAAAAATCCGCTGACGGTCATCGTGGGCAATGCGGAATTGACCGCCATGGTCAAGGACCCGGAACAAATCCGGAAACTATCGAACAACATCGTTTCGGCGGCGACACGGATGCGCGATTTGATCGCGAATCTGCTCGATGTCAACGCCATCGAACAGGGCAAATACACCTCGGCGGTGGAACGTTGTGATGTCCGCACGCTCATCGAACAATGCGTCGAAAACAACCAACCCGTTGCCGCCAAAAAACAAATTGCCTTCCGGGTGGGAATTTCCGACGGGTTGTGGGCGCAAGCCGACCGGGCGGCCACCCTGCAGATTCTGGACAACCTCGTCTCCAATGCCATCAAATATTCCCCGCCCAACACGACGGTTCATGTTCACGCGCTGCCGGAAAGGAGTTTCATTCTCGTAAACGTTCGGGATGAGGGTCCCGGCATCAGCGAGGCCGATCAGAAAAAAATGTTCCGGAAGTTCACCCGGCTGAGCGCCCGGCCGACGGGCGGCGAATCCTCGACCGGTCTGGGCCTGGCCATTGTCAAAAAACTCGCCGAAGCCATGTCAGGTTCCATTCAGTGCCACAGCTCGCTTGGGTCCGGATCAACCTTTGCCTTGCGTTTGCCGGTCTGGCCGGAGGCCAGCCCGGGACCGGAAACGGCCGCGGCCGAATCCCGTCCCATCAACAACATCGTGGAATTACGGGATTCCCTGCCGCGTTACAAATCACAGAATTGAACGGTCGCCCGCTTTTGCAAGCGCATTCCTCCACATTCTACTCTCAAAAATAATGACCGGCCGGAAGGGCTCCGCGCCGGCGCAGGGAAATTATTCCCTTGTTCTATTTACCTTTCTGCAGATCCTGCGTTTGACGGTGCCGATTTCTCAAAGAGCGGACAAAGCAAAAAATGTTTCACCAATGCCAAAAAATGGAGAGCCATTGTCCGGCCATCAGAATAAAAATGTATACCATTGATAAGATTGAGATGTGTCACCCTGAAACCGAACTGGAATTGAACACGGCACCGTAACCTGGAAGCAATATGAACGAGTCCAAACCGTTGAAAGCACTGGTTCAAACAACCTTCGCCGCCGTCGCCGCCATCGCGATGATCGGCGGGCTGGCGTCAACCCTTTGTTCTGCCGAACCGACCGCCGGGGCGCCGCCACCCAAAACGGATTCCGCGCCGGCATCCACCAATTCCGTGGCCGTGAAAGCCCCGGCGCTGGAGGCCGCGCCGCCCGTGTTCAAACCGCAGCTCACCGGGGCGGAACTTTACTCAATGCATTGCAACCGTTGCCACCCGGAGCGTTACCCCACCGAGCGCACGGCGGCGCAATGGAAAACCATCATGCTCCACATGCAGGTGCGCGCCAACATCCCCGGGGACCAGGCCAGACTGATCCTGCAATATCTCCAGGACAACAGCGGTCGTTGAGCGGCCCCTCAAACCCTTGAATCTCGAATGAAAACGAAAATGAAAACGAGCCGCGGGATATTGGGACTGGTGATGGCCGGCTGCGTCATCGGGCTGGCGCTGCCACCCTGGGTGACAGCTGAAGTGAGCGACGCCGACTTTAATGCTTTGAAGGACACGGTGCAGAAATTGGGCGAGCAGGTCCAAGCTCTGCAACAGTCGAACATCGTTCAGCAACAAACCCATGAGCAGGACACGCAGCAGATTCAGCAACTCAAACAGAAGCTGGCCGAGACCCAGCAAATCGCCACCAACGCCGAACAGAAAAGCATCGAGGCGTCGATGACGCAACCGATGCCGAGGCAGCCCATTGACGAGGCCACCGTCAATCACAACTTCATGATGCTGGGCGACGCCGAATTTCAGTACGCCAAGCTGGCGGGGCAGCACGGGGCCTTTTTGCAGGCTGATTTTGCGCCCATTTTTCTGTATCGCGGCGGGGACAACATTCTGTTTGAGGCCGGCTTCGACACCACCCTCCAGAACAACGCGCCCAACAGCAGCGGTTACACCACAACCTTCAATTTAAGTTTCGCGCAGTTGGATTATGTGATCAACGATTACATGACCTTTGCGGGTGGCGAACTGCTGCTGCCGCTCGGTACCTATAGCGAGCGGGGCGCGGGATGGTTGAACAAGATCCCGGATGATCCGTTGGCGGTGGATGCGCTGTTGCCAGGCAGCGGCTTGGGCGCGGAGTTGCGCGGGGGGATTCCCGTGGGTAACGCTGGCAAGTCGCTCAATTACGAAGTGTATGTGGTGAACGGGCCCGGTTCGGCAGACGGTACCGGCAATGCTGAAGCGCTGGATTTGGGTGGAAACGTAGGCGTCCGGTCCGACGGCGTGACGGCGAATCTGCATGGCCATCCTTCCGGCGGTGCGCGCCTGGGTGTCTTTTTGCCCTTCAAACCCCATTACGATCTGGAATTGGGCATCTCCGGCCAGTCGGGTGAATGGGACGACGCGGGGAACCACCTTTACACGGCAGGTGTGTTCGATGCGGCCCTGCACCTGGGGCCTTCGTTTGAGGCAAAAGGTGAGTATATCCTGACCCGCTACGGCAGCGATGACCTGGGGACTCACAGCCAGCAAGGCTGGTGGGTGCAGGCCGGTTACAAGCTGGCGGGGTTGGACCTGGAGCTGCCGGTCATCAACAATCTGGAGATTATGGGTCGCTACGATTCTTTGCACGATCTCTACGACCCGAACAATAATGCGTTTGACTTCAAAACCCAGCGATACACGGTGGGTTATGTGTATTATTTCACGAACACCTTGTTGTTTGAAGGCGACTATGAATTTGTCAGCAGCAACGACCCGTCCCAGGCTGACCAGCTCATTTTTCAACTTTCCCTGGGGTTTTAGAACCGGCGATGACCATTGCAACTGAGCATACCAACCAACAACAGCCATGCATATATTCCAATTCCTGAACCAGCGGCAGGTGCGAGTGATCTGGCCGTGCGTAGCGGTAATGACCGGATGTCTGGTCTGCGCCGAAGTTCCGGGGCAGAGTGTGGCCGCCACACCCGATGGCGGAGCCACGGCTTCCGCCTCCACCAACCAGGCCCCGACCTATCTCCGTGATGTACAACCGATCTTCATGGGCAATTGTTCCCGCTGTCACAACCAGCAGTCCCGGTTTATTTACGACTGGTTGGACTATAAGACCGCCTACGCCGATCGTTGGGAGATCCGGAGGCGGATCTGGGACAGTTGGAAAGGCGCTTATTACAAGGAAGCCATGCCGGTGGCCAATAGCCCGGAATCCTTGGCACTCACCGACGAGGAACGGATGACCATTCTGAAGTGGGTGGACAATGGAGGCCTGCGGGGTGTGCCGCCGCCGCCCGGTGCCGCCAAATCGAAAGCCGAGCGGATCGCACAGGGCCGGCGATTGTTTACGTCCATTTGCGCGGCCTGTCACCAGCCCACGGGCCGGGGACTGCCCAATGTGTTTCCGCCCCTGGCGGGATCCGATTTTTTGAATGCCGACAAGAACCGGGCCATTCAAACGGTGATCTTTGGCCGGCAGGGAGAAGTGGTGGTGAACGGGTTGAAATTCAACAACAGCATGCCTTCATTTCCGCTCAACGACCAGGACATCGCGAATGTGCTGACGTTCGTTTATAATTCATTCGGGAATTCCGGGCTGGAGGTGACTCCGGACGAAGTCAAGGCCCTCCGCTCACAACCACCGGCCCCTGTCGCATCACCGGCCCCGTCCGCACCGCCCGCGGCAAAAAGCGACTTTGAGTAAATTTCAACTTTTCAGCAGGCCGTCCAAATCCAACGGATGAGTAAACATGGCCACGCCACCATCGGATGAACGCGGCCATTGTTCCTTGGGACGGTCCCAATACAGCTCCACACCGTTGTTGTCCGGATCGCGCAGATAAATCGCCTCGCTCACGCCGTGGTCGGACGCGCCTTCCAGTTCGATCCCCGCCGCGAGCACGCGCCGCACGGCGTCCGCCAGCAAGGCGCGTGTCGGGTATAAAATCGCCAGATGATACAGGCCCGTCGTGCCGGGCGGCGGCGGCGGGCCGTCCGCGCTTTCCCACGTGTTCAGGCCGATGTGATGGTGATAACCGCCCGCCGAAATGAAAGCCGCCTGCGTGCCGAAGCGTTGCGTCAATTCAAAGCCCAGCACGCCGCAGTAGAATTTCAGCGCGCGGTCGAGATCGGCCACTTTCAGGTGCACGTGGCCAAGCCTGACCCGGGCATCGATCGGAACAGTTTTCTGTGCCATTTTTAGGTACCATCCCGTCACGTTCCGGGAAGCGGGCCTTAGTTTGATTTCAAGCCCGATTCTTCCGGAACGACTTCCAGCCGCAGTTTCTCCGTGCCCCGCAGCACCTCGATGGATGATTGCACGCCCACCTGTTCGCCCGTCAGCAATTTGTGCAGGTCGTCAACCCCGGCCACCGGCTGGCCGCCATAGGCGACAATCAGATCGCCCTCGCGCAAACCGGCCCGGCCCGCCGGGCTGCCCGGTTCGACGTGGATCACCTGCAGGCCGGTTTCCACCGGCAGATTGTGATACCGGACCAGGCGCCGATGTATCTTTGTCGTCTGCCCACCCAGGCCCAGGTAACTGCGCCGGATGACGCCGTCCTTGATGAGCCAGCCGGCGATGTATTTGGCCGTGTTGATGGCAATGGCAAAGCACAATCCCTGCGCCGGCAGAATCACTGCCGTGTTCACCCCGATGACTTCGCCACGGGAATTGACCAGCGGCCCGCCGGAATTACCCGGGTTCAATGCCGCGTCGGTCTGGATGATGTTGTCCATGAGCCGGCCCGAACTGGACCGGAACGACCGGCCCAACGCGCTGACCACGCCCGCTGTCACCGTGTATTGAAACCCGTACGGATTGCCGATGGCAATGGCCAACTGGCCCACGCGTAACTGGTTCGAATCACCCAGCTGCACCGGCTTGAGATTCGGCGCATAAATGCGGATGACCGCCAGGTCCGTGTCCGGGTCCGAGCCGATGACCTGGGCATCCGGCCGCCGGCCATCGGCCAGCGTCACTTCAATCCGGTCCGCGCCGTGGACGACGTGGCTGTTGGTCAGGGCAAACCCGTCCGGCGTGATGATGAATCCCGACCCGCTGCCGCCGGATTCCCGGCCATTCCGGCGCCCGCCGGTTTTATGCACGTCAATCTTCACGACCGACGGGCTGACCGCGTCGGCGGCGTTGACCACGGCGTTCGAATACGCGTCCAGCAATACCCCGTCCGACACAGGCGCCGAAGGCGCGGAGGTTTGGCTGTTCAATACTCCGGGTTCATCCGACACCGGCCGCACTTCAAATTTTTTGTCCGCAATTCTCATGTTGTCTCACCGCCGCTTCAGGCGGCTTTTAACATGTAAACCCGTTTCCGATTCTGTCAAACGTACGGCTCATCAATGGTCAAACATACAGTCCAGTGCGAACATGAAGCGGATTGTCAGCCGGCCGGTTTGGCGGTAAATTCAACGCATTACAACGCGCGTTTATGCCATTCCGACGACTTGATCTTGATGGGGTTGCCAGTTATTTGCACCTCACGCCCGCGGACATTGAGCAGCGGGTGAAGAACCGCGAAATTCCCTTTGAAAAGCGCGGCGACCGGGTGGTTTTCCGCAAAAGCGAAATTGATGCCTGGGCTTCGCAACGCATCCTCGGTCTGCCCGGCCAACGCCTGGCTGATTATCACCAGAAATCCACGCGTCACGCGCGGAAAATCCTGGCACCGGAAACCATCCTGCCGGAAATGCTCCAGTCCGGGGCCGTCGCCTCGGCCATGGCGTCCAAGACCCGGGCGTCCGTTCTGCGCGACCTGGTGGCACTCGCGGAAAAAACCGGAAACCTCACCGATTCCAAGACCCTGCTGGCCAGCCTGGAGGCGCGCGAAGAATTATGTTCCACGGCGGTGCCGGGCGGATTTGCGCTGCCGCATCCGCGGTCCCATGAACCGTATTTGTTTGAGACGTCGTTCATCGTCGTGGGCCGTCCGGTCCAGGAAATCCATTTCGGCGCACCCGATGGCCAGCCGACCCATCTGTTTTTCCTGCTGTGCTGCCAGGACGACCGGCTACATCTGCACACGCTGGCCCGCCTGTGCCTCATCGCGCTGAAAACCAAAGTGCTGGATCAACTCCGTGATGCGCCCGACGCCGGGACCATGCGCAATGCCATCATTGCGGCCGAGCAGGAAATCCTGGCCGACCGGAAAACAGTCTCATAGAACCGTCCGCGGTCACGGCGCGCCAATGTCCTGCTGGCATCCAAATTTTAAAAATTAATTTCTTAAAACAGTGCTTCCTATCCACCGGGAAGCCGTTTACAATTCGACCGCGTCGGTTTCCGACGGATTCTCGCCGGGTGCTTCAAGGAGCACCTATTCGTGATTCTGATTTTCTGTTGTGAGTTTCGGTCAATTGTGGAGCGGAACTTGCTGGAAGTGCGGTTCAGCTATTATGTCGCAGCCAAAGATTATTCAGGGCGGAATGGGCGTGGCCGTTTCCGGCTGGAAACTGGCGCGCACCGTTTCGCGGTTGGGCCAGCTGGGCGTTGTGTCCGGAACGGGACTCGCCATCATTCTGGCCCGCAACCTGCAACTGGGTGATTTGGACGGCCGCCTGCGTCATGCGCTGAATCATTTTCCCATCCCGGCCGTTGCCGCGCGCGTACTGGCGCAATATTTCATTCCCGGCGGAAAATCCCCCACCGCACCGTTCAAAGCCGCCCCCATGCCGACGCTCCGTCCCGGTCCGCCCCTGGTGGAATTGACAGTGGCCGCCAATTTTGTGGAAGTATTCCTGGCCAAGGAAGGCCATGACGGATTGGTCGGCATCAATTTTCTCGAAAAAATCCAACTGCCAACCCTGCCTTCGCTTTACGGCGCGATGCTGGCCAACGTGGATTATGTGCTCATGGGCGCGGGCATACCGCGCGCCATTCCCGGCGCGCTGGACCGGCTGGCGGAAGGCGAACCGGCCCAACTGAAGATTGATGTCATCGGTGCCCTGCCCGGCGAGGAATTCCTTTCCATATTCGACCCCCGTGCTTTTTGCGGCGGCCAACTTCCGGTTGCCAAGCGTCCGCAGTTCCTGGGGATTGTAGCCTCAGCCACGCTCGCCATGACACTGGCCAAAAAGGCCAACGGACGCGTGGATGGCTTCGTGGTGGAGGGCGACACCGCTGGTGGCCACAACGCCCCGCCGCGCGGCCCGTTGCAGCTTAGCGCCACCGGCGAGCCGATTTACGGCGAGCGCGATGTGGTTGACCTGGAAAAAATCCGCGCGCTCGGTCTGCCGTTCTGGCTGGCCGGTTCGTATGGCCGGCCGGGCCGGTTGGCCGATGCCCTGCGCTTGGGCGCCGCCGGTGTCCAGGTGGGAACGGCGTTCGCGTTTTGCAACGAATCCGGTCTGCGCCCCGAACTCAAACTGCAGGCCCTGCAAATGAGCCGCGCCGGCAGCGCGCGCGTCTTTACCGACCCGATCGCCTCGCCCACCGGCTTTCCGTTCAAGGTGGTCCAGATGGAAGGGACGCTGTCCCATGCGGAACCCTATGCGGCCCGTCCGCGCATCTGCGACTTGGGTTATCTCCGGCATCTCTATCGCAAACCGGACGGCACACCGGGCTACCGATGCCCGGCCGAACCCGTCGATGATTTTGTCAAAAAAGGTGGCACGGTCGCCGACGCCCAGGGCCGTAAATGTCTGTGCAATGGGCTGGTCGCCAACGTGGGCCTCAGCCAGGTGCGTTCCGAACAGGAACAGGAACTGGCCTTGATGACCGCTGGTGACGATGTTGCGAACGTCGCGCAGTTTCTCAAACCCGGTTGTGATTCCTATACCGCGGCGGACGTCATGGAACGTTTGCTGGCCCCTGCGATTCCGGTCAACGGAGCAAAGGTGCTGGCAGCGCAGCCAATCCCGGTGCCGGCGTGAACCTGGCCCGATCATGGTTTAAACCAAACTGAAAATCCGTTCTTCGATTAGCTGGCGCTGGTAATCGGAAAACTCATCCGCCACTCCGCACAAACCGTCCCGCCGGCGGGCGCCGTTTCAAGACCTCGCAGTTTTGCCGCGCCAGATCGTGCATTTGCAGAATCAATCCGCGCAGCCTTTCGCCGAAGGGGGTCAGCGAATACTCGACGTGCGGGCGTTTCGCAGCCAGGACTTTGCGCTGCACCGCGCCATCCAGTTCCAGTTCGCGAAGCTGGGCGGTGAGCACCTTTTGACGGATGCCCGGCAGCGCCCGGCACAGTTGGGCGTGGCGGCGCGCGCCTTGAAATAGTTCCCGCAAAATCAACAGCTTCCACTTGCCGCCAATCACGGCCAGCAGGCGTTCAACTTCGCATTCCACGGTCTTTACTTTCATGCGTCGTGGGCACTCAAAGGTGCCTGATTGCAGAGCTTACAAACACGGGCATCTTAGGGCAATATGATGACGATTAGAAAAGCCAACGAACGGGGCCACGCCGACCACGGCTGGCTGAACAGTTACCACACGTTTTCATTCGCCGGTTACCATAATCCCCAATGGATGGGGTTCCGGGATCTGCGCGTAATCAACGATGACACGGTCGCCGCCGGCGCGGGCTTCGGTCAACACCCGCATCACGACATGGAGATCATCAGCTACGTTCTCGCCGGCGAACTCGAGCATCGCGACTCGATGGGCAACGGGCGCATTATCCGGCCGGGCGAATTCCAATACCTGTCGGCCGGCACGGGGGTGGTGCATAGCGAATACAATCCGTCGAAACAAAACCCGGTTCATTTCCTGCAAATCTGGATCCAGCCGGACAAATCCGGGGCCAGACCGGCCTACGGCGAGAAGGCGTATCCGCAGGCGACGCCGGGGCGCTTGAACCTGGTTGCCAGCAAGTCGGGACGCAAGGGCAGCCTCCGCATCAACCAGGACGCCGACCTGTGGCTCGCGAAGTTCAGCAACGGCGAGACCGTGACGCACGAACTCAAGCCGAAGCGTCATGCCTGGGTGCATGTGGCCGAAGGCAACGTGATAGTGAACGGCCGGCCGCTCAACGGCGGCGACGCCGCGGCCCTGAGCGGCGAATCAAAGCTGGAACTGACCGGCAAAAGCAAGGCGCAGGTTCTGGTGTTTGATTTAAACTAAGCTCCATCAACCCTTCCCCCGGGATGGCCGGTCGTCTTCCCGGGGGAAACCGGCAGTTCGCGCAGAAAATCCGCCCGTAGCATTTGCGCTGACGCCGGTTTCCCCGCTAACCTTGCCGCATGGAAAAGAACCGGTTGGAAGCCTTCAGCGACGGCGTGCTGGCAATTATCATCACCATCATGGTGCTGGGATTGCAGGTGCCGATCGGTTCGGACATCACCGTGTTAAAACCGCTGCTGCCGGTGTTCCTGACCTATGCGTTGAGTTTCATCTACCTCGGCATTTACTGGAACAACCATCATCACCTGATCAAGGCGGCGCACAAGGTGACCGCAGCGATGATGTGGGCGAATCTCCATCTTCTATTCTGGCTGTCGCTCTTTCCGTTCGTCACGGGTTGGATGGGCGAAAACCACTTCACGACGGTGCCGACGGCGCTCTATGGCACGGTGTTGCTGCTGGCGGCCATTGCCTATTTCATTTTACAGAATATCATCATCGCCCAACAAGGCCGTGACTCCAAATTGGCGAAGTCCATTGGCCGGGATTTCAAGGGCAAGCTGTCTCCGGTCCTTTATGCTGTCGGCATCGCGGTAGCGTTCCTGGAGCCATGGATCTCCTGCTGCCTCTACGTGCTCGTCGCCCTGATGTGGCTCATCCCGGACCGGCGCCTTGAACGGGTCGTGGAAGAACCCGGGTCGTCACCGCATTGATGGCTCCGCGAAATGTGTTTGAGAATGGATACCGGTTTGAAACCTGCGTTTTACCGCAGCCGCCAGGTGATGCGCGCCTTGTTCAAATCGTAGGGCGACATCTCCATCTTCACGCGGTCGCCGACCGTCAGGCGCACCCAGCGTTTGCGCATCTTGCCGCAGATGGTCGCCAGCACCAGATGTTTGTTGTCGAGTTCCACCCGGAACATCGTGCCGGGCAGCACCAGGGTGACGCGGCCTTCCACTTCAATATGTTCTTCTTTCATGGGCTGATTAACCAAAGCCGGTCTGTGATTAAGCATGACATCCTGTCGTCGGCAAACCGGATGTCGTCAAACGAAAAGGCGGAGTCCGGTTCACCCGAACCCCGCCATGAAATCCTGCTGGTGCCGGATTAGTAGCGATTGCGACTGCCACCGCCGCTGCCGCTCACGCGGAACTCCCGACGACCGCCGCCGCCGCCGGCGCGTTCTTCGCGCGGTTTGGCGACATTGACCGTGAGGGCGCGACCGCCCAATTGCGCGCCATTCAGCGCGGCAATGGCCTTCTGCGCCTCTTCCGGCGTGCTCATGGTGATGAAACCAAAACCCCGGGGACGGCCGCTCACGCGATCCATCATCAGGTTGGTTTCCGTGACCGTGCCGTGCGCCGCGAAGGCGTCCTGCAGGTCATTTTCGGTGGTGTCGAAGGATAGATTTCCGACAAACAATTTATTGCTCATGTGATGTTTTACTGTCCTAGACTGAACTTTGCTGACCAGACTGTTCCCGTTAATCGGATTTCAAATCATCACTGAACCAGGTTCACTTGAAGATTCACCATGCCGTGGAAGCTCTGTGCTATCTAACAGACGGGCTCAATATCGCTGGTTCCGCCACAATAGCAATAATAATCGGCAACTATCTTTCCGGCGGGAAAAAGCGCACTGACAAATCGTATGCTTCAGGAGGGACGGCTCCGGTTTTTTATTGCGCTGCCTGGGGTGGGGAACCCAATTTTGCCGCCAGCTCACTGACCTGCTTTTCGAGCTCGCGCAGGCGATGTATCATTTCCGGCAACTGCTGCACCGCGATCATTTGCCGCTTCGCCTGTTTGTCCGGCATCGCCGGGATGCCCAGGACTTTTCCGCCGTCGGGAATGTCGCGCATGACCCCCGATTTCGCGCCAATGATGGCCTGCTGGCCGAGTTTCAGATGCCCCGCGATGCCGGACTGTGACGCGATGATGACGTAATCCCCGAGTTGCGTGCTGCCGGCGAACCCGACCTGGCCCATGATCAGGCAATGGCGACCCATGACCACGTTGTGCGCCACGTGCACGAGATTGTCGATCTTGGTTCCCGCGCCGATGACCGTGGCGCCCAGGGCGGCGCGATCAATGGCCGCGTTGGCGCCAATCTCGACATCGTCGTGAATGTTGACGTGGCCGACTTGGAGCACCTTGCGATGCCGGCCTTCGTCAAAAACATAACCATAACCGTCGGAGCCGATTACCGTCCCGGCATGGATCACCACGCGATGACCGATGACCGTCCTGGCGTAAATTACCACGTTGGGAAACAAACAGACGTCCTCGCCCAGGCGGGAATCACCCCCGACATGATTTCCGCCCAGCAGGACGGAGCGCGGGCCAATCTGCACGCGGGCGCCAATCACGCAGTGGGGCCCGATATGCGCCGTCGGATCAATCCGGGCCGACGGATCAATGTTCGCGCTGGGATGAATGCCTTGCGGGAACTGGTCCGGTGGGAAGAAGCTGGGCAGTAATCTGGCCATCGCGACCCGCGCGCTGGGCACCCGGATCAGCACCTTCTTCGTCGAGCTGAATCCGCTTGGAGCCAGGATCGCCGCCGCGGCGCTTTGTTCCGCCGCCGCGAAATGGTCCTGGTTGTCGGCAAAAGTGAGGTCGCCGGCCTTGGCGCTGTCCGCCGCGGCAAATCCGCTCAGGCGCGTGGAACCGTCGCCGAGAACCTCGCCTCGGACGCGTTGGGCGATTTGGGCGGCTGTGAAGGATGTCATAGCGGCTTGGTTTTGCCGTCAACGGCTGGCATAAGATTTTTGGCGTGTCGTTGGGTGCCGATCATCAATGGTTGTCCGGTCCTCATGAGTGCTCCCGGCTCACAGAGTTTCGACGCACAACCGGCTTTTGTCGATGACAACTTCCAATTTCGTCATGACGGAAACAGGAAACGATGTGATCGTTCACCATGCCGACCGCTTGCATGAAGGCATGGCAGATGGTCGAACCGGCGAAACGGAACCCGCGCTGCTTCAAATCGCGGCTCATGACGTCGGACTCGCGGGTACTGGCGGGCACATCGCGCATCGCCCGATGCCGGTTTTGAATTGGCGTCCCACCAGCGAACTGCCAGAGGTACCGGTCGAAACTGCCAAACTCACTGCGCACCTCGAGAAAGGCCCTGGCGTTCCCGATGGCGGCGCGGATTTTCAGGCGATTACGCACAATGCCGGCATCGGCCATGAGTCGAGCAAAGTCCTTTTCTCCGAACCGCGCGATTTTGGTCGCGTCCCAATTGGCAAATGCGCGCCGGTAATTGTCGCGCTTGCGCAAAATCGTAATCCAACTCAACCCGGCCTGCGCGCCTTCCAGGTTCAGCATTTCTAACAGGTGCCGGTCGTCATGCGACGGAACGCCCCACTCGTCGTCGTGATAAGCGATGCAGAGCGGATCGTCCCCGGCCCACGGGCAGCGTTGTTTCATGTGGCCATACCATTTCTGAGAACGAAGAACTCTTCAAGGTGTGTTTATGGCCGGGGTCGCGCCGAGGAACCACTCGTGTGCTGCTCGTTCCGGTACTACCTGAAAAAAGTTTAAAATAATAGTTGACTAGTTGGTACACTATGTTATTCTCACATCATGACCCGGCGATTCCGGGTCAAAGTTGAAGAAAGAAGACAATTTATGGGTCGTGTGAGTGATGCCAAAAAAAGATTGATGGATGCCGTATTGGAGCTGTTTTGGAGTGGCTCCTATGGGAGCACGACCATTGACCATATCTGTGAAAAGGCCGGGGTCAAGAAGGGTAGTTTTTATTATTTTTTTAAATCCAAGTCCGAATTGGCAGCCGAAGCCCTTGATGCGAGCTGGCAGGACAAGCAAGCGGAGTTGGACAGGATTTTTTCGCCCATGGTTCCGCCCTTGGATCGAATCCGCAAATACTGTGAATTCAGCTATAAAATCCAGCGTGAAATCAAGGAAAAATATGGCCGGGTGCTGGGTTGCCCTCAATTTGCCCTGGGGGCTGAAATCTGCACGCAGGAAGACCGGTTGCAAAAAAAAATCCAGGAAATTCTGGACTACAAACGGAAGTATCTCGAATCGGCCATCCGCGATGCTCATGCGGCGGGATTGATCAAGGCCCCTGATCCGGCGGCCAAGGCCAGGATGATTCTGGCGTATTACGAGGGCCTGCTGACCCAGGCACGCATTCAAAATGACGTGAATGTCTTGCGCGAGACCGTGGGTGGGATCTTTGCGATGCTGGGTGTGAAAGAGGCCGAAGCCGCAATCGTTTGATATTTTTTTGACCATTTATTTGACTAAACAGACAACTACAAAAGGAGAGAAAAATGAATACCAACCAAGGAGTAAAAAACATTGCCGTCAAAACCGTGGCAGATGCCTGCATCGCATCCTGTCAAAAACTAGCGGCACAAATCGAGCAGGCCAAGGGAAATCTCCTGGCCGAATTGCAGGGAACCCTGGATGTCCCGGAACGGTTGTTCCGATTGGTCCTGGACGAGGCCGAGGCGTTGGCCTGGCAAACCGGGTATCCGCATCTGCTCTTCCCGGCATTAGCCGCGGAAAAACTTCAGGCGGCCGCGGGATGGAATGCGCGCCAACAAGTCATTCGGCAAGGAAAATTTGTCCGCGCGGTGTCCAATTGAGCAGCGTCCGTTCGTCATTTAATCAAGGAGTAATTAATTTATGAACAGCAGCATGATTCGGTACATATTGGTTGGATCGGTGCTGGCCGTTGCCGCCGGCCTGGTCACCGGTTGCCAACGGGGGGCGGCGCAGCAACAAATGCCGCCACCCAGCGTGACGGTCGCGCCGGTGGAACAAAAGGAAATTGTCGAATGGAGTGAATTTACCGGGCGGGTGGAACCCGTGGAATCGGTGGATGTGCGTCCGCGCGTGTCCGGTTACATTCAGGAGGTGCGTTTCCAGTCGGGCCAACTGGTGAAAAAGGGCGACGTGTTGTTCGTCATTGATCCCCGGTGGAACCAGGCGGTGTTCGACCAGCGTCAGGCGGAATATGAACAGGCCCGGCGGGAAGAGGAACGCACGGCCCAATTGCTGGCCAACCAGGCCATTTCAGCCGAGGAGGCGGACGCGCGGAAGGCCCGCTACGATGAGGCCAGGGCGGCGCTGGAATCGGCCCGCCTTGACCTCGAATACACACAGGTGCGTGCGCCGATTGATGGCCGGGTCAGCCGCGCACTCCTGACCGCAGGCAATTACGTCAGTGGCGTCGCCGGCTCGGCCTCCATCCTGACCACGATCGTTTCGGTGAACCCGGTTTATGTCAATGCCGACATTGATGAGGATGCGTACCTCAAATTCAGCGAGCTGGTGCGCGCCAAAAAACTCGGTGACGACGACGGCGGCAAAATCCCGGTGGCATTGGAATTGGCCGATGAACAGGGCTTTCCCCACCTGGGCCATATCGAGTCGTTCGACAATCAGTTGAATCCCGGCACCGGCAGCATCCTCCTGCGCGCCGTCTTTCAAAATAACGACGGCAGCATCGTGCCGGGTTTGTTCGCGCGGATTCGGATTCCCTTGAGTGACCGGCATTCGGCGCTGCTTGTGGATGAGCGTGCCATCGGCACCGACCAGTCGCAAAAATTCGTGCTCACCCTGACCCCGACGAACACGGTGGCCTATCAGCCGGTGCAACTGGGACCGCTGGTGGACGGCCAGCGCATCATCCGCTCCGGCTTGCAGGCCGGTGATGAAATTGTGGTCAACGGCCTGGAGCGGGTCCGCCCGGGAATGCCGGTGACGGTGGAGCGGGAGACCTTGCAGGCTTCGTCCGCCGGACGGCAAACCGCCAGCCGCTAATCCAGCCCCATTAACAAATTCTTAATCGGCTATGAACTTTGCCCATTTCTTCATCCGCCGCCCGATTTTTGCCGGCGTGTTGTCCATCGCCATTTTTATCATGGGTCTGCTGGCGATGTTCCGGCTTCCCATTGCGGAATATCCGGAGGTGGTGCCGCCCACCGTGGTCGTGCGCGCGACTTTTCCCGGGGCCACCCCCAAAACCATTGCCGAAACCGTCGCCTCGCCGCTGGAACAGTCCATCAATGGCGTGGAAGGTTCGCTCTACATGTTTTCCCAGGCAACCGCCGACGGGGTGATGACGCTGACCGTGACCTTCAAGCTGGGCACGGACCCGGACCAGGCCCAGGTACAGGTGCAGAACCGGGTTCAGCAGGCGCTGCCCAAGTTGCCGGAGGAGGTGCGCTCCCTGGGAGTCACCACGACCAAGCAGTCGCCCGATCTTACGATGGTCGTCCACCTTTTTTCGCCGAACAACCGTTACGACGAGGTTTATGTCCGTAACTATGCGACCTTGCAGGTGAAGGACGCCCTGGCGCGCATCCCGGGCGCCGGCGACGTGGAGGTGTTCGGTTCGGGCGATTATGCCATGCGCATCTGGCTCAACCCCGATAAACTCGCGGCCCGCAATCTGACCGCCAGTGACGTCGTGGCCGCCATCCGGGAACAAAACGTTCAGGTGGCCGGTGGCATCATCGGCCAGCCGCCCGTCCGCGATCCGGTGAATTTTGAACTGCTGGTCAATGTCAAGGGCCGGCTGACCACGGAGGAGGAGTTTGGCAACATCATCGTGAAGACCGGGCCCAACGGTGAAAAGACCCTGCTCAAGGACGTGGCCCGCATCGAGTTGGGCGCCGGCGACTACTCCCTGCGTTCGTTGCTGAACAACAAGACGGCGGTCGCCCTGCCGATCTTTCAAACGCCCGGTGCCAATGCGTTGCAGCTTTCCACAGACGTGCGCCGGACCATGGAGGAACTGAAGAAAAATTTCCCCGAGGGCATCGACTACTCGGTGGTCTATGACCCGACGGTCTTCGTCCGGCATTCGATTGAGGCGGTGGTGCACACGCTTTTCGAAGCGCTGTTCCTGGTGGTGCTGGTGGTCATCATTTTCCTGCAAACCTGGCGCGCGGCCATCATCCCGCTGGCCGCCGTGCCGGTGTCGCTGGTGGGCACGTTTACCATGATGCTCCTTTTTGGCTTCAGCATCAACGCGCTGTCCCTGTTCGGGCTGGTGCTGGCCATCGGCATTGTGGTGGATGACGCCATTGTCGTGGTGGAAAACGTCGAGCGTAACATCGCCCGCGGCTTGTCGTCGCTGGAAGCCGCCCGGGTCGCCATGACTGAAGTCACCGGACCGATCGTGGCCACGGCGCTGGTCTTGTGCGCGGTGTTCATCCCCACCGCCTTCATCAGCGGACTTACCGGGCAGTTTTACAAGCAATTTGCCATCACCATCGCCATCTCAACCGTGATTTCGGCGTTCAACTCCCTCACGCTGTCACCCGCGCTCTGCGCGGTGCTGCTCAAGGACCATCACACGCCCAAGGACTGGCTCTGGCGCACCATGGACGGGGTGTTCGGATGGTTTTTCCGCCCTTTCAACCGGGTGTTCGCCTGGTCGGGCGAGAAATACGGCGCCGGGGTCAAGGCCGTGCTCCGCAAAGGCGCCATCGCGCTGGTGGTTTATGGCGGACTGGTCCTGTTGACCGGCTGGAGCTTCGAGAACGTCCCCACCGGCTTCGTGCCGACGCAGGACAAGCAATATCTCATCGCCTTTGCGCAACTGCCCGAAGCCGCTTCACTCAACCGTACCGAAGCGGTCATCCGCCGGATGTCCGACATCGGACTTAAACAGCCCGGCGTGGATTCGGCGGTGGCGTTTCCCGGATTAAGCATCAACGGCTTCAGCGTCGCGGCCAATTCCGGCATCGTCTTTTTCACCTTGAAGCCGTTCGAAGAGCGCCGCACCCCCGACCTGAGCGGACCGGCGATTGCCGCCGCGCTGAACCAAAAGCTTTCAAGCATTCAGGATGCCTTTGTCCTCACCGTTCCACCACCGGCAGTGATGGGGTTGGGCACGTTCGGCGGGTTCAAACTGTATGTCGAAGACCGCGCGGGCCTGGGCTATGACCCCCTTTATCAAAACCTGCAGTCATTGATTGGCAAGGGCTACCAGACGCCCGCCCTGGCCGGTTTGTTCTCCACCTTCACCGTCAATGTTCCGCAACTGGACGCGGACGTGGACCGCGAGAAGGCCAAGACCGAAGGCGTGCCGTTGGGAAATCTCTTCGATACCCTGCAGATTTATCTCGGCTCGCTCTACGTGAACGACTTCAACCGGTTTGGCCGCACTTACGAAGTCATCGCCCAGGCGGACTCGCAGTTCCGCGAACATCCCGAGGACATCACCCGGCTCAAGACCCGCAACGATCAGGGTGAAATGGTGCCGCTCGGCACGCTGGTCAAGGTGACGGAAACCCACGGACCGGACCGCGTGATGCGTTACAACGGTTATCCCGCGGCTGAGATCAACGGCGGCCCGGCGCCGGGTTACAGTTCGGGACAGGCGGAAGCCGCCATGATCAAAATCGCGGAAGAAAATATGCCGCGCGGCATGACCTACGAATGGACCGACCTGACCTACCAGCGGATTCTGGCCGGCAATACTGCCGTCTTCGTCGGGCCGCTCTGCATTCTGCTCGTGTTTCTCGTGCTGGCCGCGTTGTACGAAAGTTTTCGCCTGCCGCTGGCCATCATCCTCATCGTGCCGATGTGCCTCCTGTTCGCCATCACCGGGGTGTGGCTCAAGGGCAGCGACAATAACATCTTCACCCAGATCGGATTCATCGTGCTCGTCGGCCTGGCGTGCAAGAATGCCATCCTGATCGTCGAATTCGCCAAACGCAAACAGGATGAGGGTCTGGCGCCGTTCGCCGCCGCCATCGAAGCCTGTCGCCTGCGGTTGCGGCCCATTCTGATGACCTCCATCGCCTTCATCGCGGGCGTTTTCCCACTGGTTGTTTCCCATGGCGCCGGCGCCGAAATGCGCCAGGCGATGGGCGTGGCCGTGTTTTCCGGCATGATTGGTGTGACCCTTTTCGGGTTGTTCCTGACGCCCGTCTTTTACGTCACGCTGATGAAGCTCGGGCGGCAGAAGGCGCCGAAAGCAAAAACTCTCGGGCTCGGCTCCGCCGGAGCCACGGCTGGAATCGTGACCCTGTTGTTGCTTGCCGCCATTGCCCCTGCCCGGGCCGGCTGGCTGACGATCGGTCCGGACTATTATCCGCCGACAAATTCCGTGCCGGCAGTTTACAAGGCCGCCGAACTGGGTTCCTGGAAGGAAGGCCGGCCGCTGGACACCGTGCCGAAGGGAAACTGGTGGGAGGTTTACAACGATACCAATCTGAACGCGTTGGAGGCCCGGGCGCTGTCGGCCAATCAGGAACTCCAGGCTGGCGTTGCGCGGGTGGACCAGTCGCGGGCCACAGCGCGGGTGGCCCGCAGTGCCCTGCTGCCCGGCCTCGATCTGGCCCCCAGCTTTGACCGGCAACGCTATTCGCCGAATGCCGAGCCCAGCTTCGGCAGCCTGACCGCCAGCACCTTCAGCACACCGCTGGACCTGAGCTACGAAGTGGATTTGTGGGGCCGCGTGCGGCGCGGTTTTGAAAGCGCCCGGGCGGATGCCCAGGCCTCCCTGGCGGATTTTTACAACGTGTTGCTCACGCTCCAGTCCGACGTGGCGCAGAATTATTTCGCGTTGCGATCGCTCGACGCGGAAATCGCCACGGTGACCGGCACGGTGGATTTGCGCCGGGAACAGGTCAAGTTGGTGCGCAGCCGCTACGACGGCGGTATCGGCAACCAGTTGGAAGTGGCCCAGGCCGAAACCGAACTGGCCACCACCGAGGCCGAGGCTGCCTCGCTGGCCCAACGGCGCGACGAACTTGAAAATGCCATCGCCGTCCTGGTGGGCCGGAACCCATCGGATTTTCATCTGCCAGCCCTCAACACCAGCAATTGGGCGCCGCCACCACCAATGATTCCCGCGGGTCTGCCGGCTGACCTGCTTGAACGGCGTCCGGACGTGGCTGCGGCGGAACGGAAACTGGCGTCGGCCAACGCCCAAATTGGCGTCGCCAAGGCCGCATTTTTCCCCGTGCTCACCCTGACCGGCTCGGGCGGTTATGTCAGCGGCGACCTCGACACCCTGTTCAACTGGGACAGTCGCACCTGGTCCCTCGGGCCAAGTCTTTCGCTGCCCATTTTTGCCGGCGGCCGCAACCGGGCGAATTACAAACGGTCACAGGCAGCATACGTGGAGGCGGTCGCATTGTATCGCCAGCAGGTGCTCGTGGCCTTCGGGGACGTCGAGGACAGCCTTTCCGACATCCGCCATCTGGCCGATCAGGCCGAGGCGCAGGAACGGGCCGTGACCAATGCGCGCCGCGCCGCCGGCCTGGCCGACGACCGTTACCGTTCCGGCATCGTCAGCTACATTGAAGTGGTGGATGCCGACCGCGACGCGTTGACAGCCGAGCGTGCCAACGCGGAACTGGCCGGCCAGCGACTCATCGCTTCGGTCCAACTCATTAAAGCCCTCGGCGGCGGATGGGAAGCCACGACCTTGCAATCGTCGCTGGCCCGGGTGGAGGCCCGCAAATGAATTGACCGGGAGGATCGCCTGACGCCTGGAACACAACGAGCAAACGCATTATGAAAATCACCGAATCGACCGGCAGCAAGGCGTTTACCCCCGACAGGCAGGAGGCAGGTTATGTTGACGTTTAACGCATTCTTTTTCTTCTTTGTCGTGGTCATGTTTTTCGGCTTACTCTGGCACGATGAGTCGTCCTGACCCTCTGCACACCAATCCTTCCAAATTTCAAACTATTTCTCCGCCGCGGCCTTGATTGCCTCCAAGTCCTCCCAGCGGGCGTAAAGCCGGGCGAGTTTTTCCTTTGCGGTGGCGAGGTTGGCGGTGAGCTGGTTGGTTTGCGTGGCGTGCGTACGGTGAAAATCCGGCGAGGCGAACAGGCCTTCGATGCGGGCGATTTCTGCGTCCACGGCCTGGATTTGCTTCTCCATGCCTTCCAATTCGCGCATTTCCTTGAATGAAAGTTTGCGGGGCTTGGCTGGTTTCGGCGTCTTCACTGTCTTCGTAGCCGCATCTCGTGAGAGTGCGGAAGTCTTGTTGGTCGAGGGAATGGCCACGTTCTCATCCCGCCGTTGCGGGACGGCTACAGCCTGCCGTTGCTTCTTCTCCAGGTAATAATCGTAGTCGCCGACACTGTGATGGATTTTGCCGTCGCCTTCGAACGCCAGGACGTCCGTGCAAACGCGGTTCAGAAAATAGCGGTCGTGGCTCACCACCAGCACGGTGCCTGGAAACGCGATCAACGCCTCCTCGAGCACACGCAACGTCGGCAGGTCGAGGTCGTTCGTCGGTTCGTCGAGGATGAGGAAGTTGCCGCCGTTTTTCAGGATGCGCGCCAGCAACAACCGGCTGCGTTCGCCGCCGCTCAGATATTTTACCTGGGTCGTGATACGATCGTCGGCGAACAGAAAACGTTTCAGGTAAGCGCGCAGCGACAATTTGCCGTCGCCGAAGATGACGAATTCCGTGCCGTCGCTGACCTCCTCCAGCGCCGTGCGCTCCTCGCGCAACTGGATCCGGCCCTGGTCCACGTAGTTGAACTTCGTGAGCTGGCCGGTCTTTACCGTGCCCTCCGTGGGCGCCAACTGGCCGATGATGATCTTGAGCAGTGTGGTTTTGCCGAGGCCGTTCCGCCCGGCCACGCCGATGCGCTGGCCGTTCTCGAACGTGAAATTGAACCCGCGGAACAGCGTGCGCCCGCCCAGGTCCATGCCGAGATTGCTCAACTCGACGACGCGATTGCCCAATTGCGGCGGCGGCGGGATGCAAAGCTCCACATCCTCCTCGATCACCGGCCCGTCCTGCGCGGCGGTTTCATAGTAACGCTCAAAGCGGTTCTTTTGTTTGCTGCGTTGTGCCCGCGGACCCTGCCGTACCCAGGCCAGCTCCTTTTTCAGAAACATCTGGCGCTTGTGCTCGATCGTGGCGTCGGCAGTCTGGCGCTCGGCCTTGTCCAGCAGGTAATCGGTGTAATTGCCCGCATGCGAGAAAAACCGGCCATCAGACAGCTCCACCATGCGCTTCGCCACGCGATCGAGGAAATAGCGGTCGTGCGTGACAACCAGGAACGAACCATGAAATTCGTCCAGAAATTCCGCGACCCATTCGATGGATTCCGGGTCCAGATGGTTGGTCGGTTCGTCGAGAATCAACAGGTCGGGGTCCGAGACCAGGGCGCGGCACATGGCTACGCGCCGCTTCTCGCCACCGGACAGGGTTTCGATGCGACGGTCGCCGACGGGACAATTCAGGTGCGACATCGCGGTCTCAATGCGCCGGTCCAGCGTCCAGCCTTCCAGTGCGGCGATACGATGTTCCAGTTCCTCGTGCCGTTTGGAGTCCTGCGGCAGCGATTCAAATTCCGCAATCAAATCGAGCACCGGCTTGGCGCCGTCGCGGATGTTCTCGAGAACATTTTTCGCCGGATCGAGCATGAAATCCTGCGGCAGGTAGCTGACGACGAGTTCGCGCCGCCGGGTGACGTCGCCGCTGTCCGGCGCTTGCAGCCCGGCGAGGATGCGAAGGAACGTCGTCTTGCCGCAACCGTTGCGTCCAACCAGCCCGATGCGGTCGCCCTCGTCGACGGCCAGCGTGGCGGCATCCAGCACCGTGTGATCGCCGTAACGCACGGTAATTTCAGTGGCGGTGAGGATGGTCGACATTTTTCTTAACCACAGATGGGCACGGATAAACACGGATTGATTGGTAGGGCGGGCAGTCCTCTGCCCGCCGCCGAATATGGTATGATGCCCGCATGCCAACAATCGCCCAATGGCGCGCACGGAGTGACGCGCCCTACCTGTGGACGATGTATTTTCATCCGTGTGTATCCGTGGTTTACTCCCTCGCCGTTTGGACGGGCAACGCCGAGAGCGGCACGCGCTCGTTGGTTTTGGTGAAATATTCGGCCGACCATTCGTTTTGGAAAAGCACCACGGGGTTTTTACCCACATCATAGGCAACCCGTGAACCGGTCGGCAGCGACAGGGCGTCGAGGTCGTCTTCTTTCATGTCCACCGGCAGCCAGCGGACGACCGTCCACGGCGCGGCTTCGAGGCGCGACGCTGCGCCGTACTCGCTTTCGAGCCGGAATTGCACCACTTCGAACTGCAACGGGCCGACCGCCGCAAGCAACGGCGTTTTCACCGACGAATTACGGAGGAACAACGCCTGGATGACGCCTTCCTGCATCAACTGGTCCAGTCCCTGTCGGAATTGCTTGAACTTGGCCGTGTTCGGATTGTGCAGGTAACTGAAGGCTTCGGGCGTAAACCGCGGGATTTCCTTGTATACGATCTTGGGATCGGTCGTCAGCGTGTCGCCGATGCCAAAGCTGTTGTGGCCGACCAGGCCGATGACGTCGCCGGGGTACGCCTCATCCACCGTCTCGCGTTCGTTGCCGAACAATTTGTGCGAGCTGGACAGGCGCACCTTCTTTTCCGACCGCGAATGGTGCACGGTCATGTCGCGCTCGAATTTGCCCGAGCAAACCCGCACGAACGCGATGCGGTCGCGATGTTTCGGGTCCATATTCGCCTGAATTTTAAAAATGAAGCCGGAGAACGCAGGATGTTCCGGTGCGATGAACGTTGGACAGGCATCTTGCCTGTCTGCATTCTCAAGATGTTCTGCTTTTTCAGTTTGAGACGGGCGCGACGCCTGTCCTACGGGGATTGCCGAATGCCGTCCCTTTGGTCCGGGGGCGTGCTTGAGGAAGCCGTCGAGCAGGAGTTGCACGCCAAAGTTGTTGCTGGCGCTGCCGAAAAAAACCGGCGTGGTTTTGTCCGCCAGCACGGCGGCATCGTCCCAGTCGTGTCCGGCGTGTTCGAGCATTTCGAGTTCCTCGACCGTTTTATGAAACGTCGCGTCATCCAGCCGGCTGCGGACCGCGGGATCGTCGAGGCCGCCGATCTGCACCGGCGCGCGATATTGGCCGCCGGTCGTGCGTTCGAACAGGTGCATCAGTTTGGTCTGCCGGTCATAGACGCCCTGAAACTCGAAACCGTTGCCGATGGGCCAGTTTACCGGGAACGCGCCGATGCCGAGCACGCGCTCCAGTTCATCGAGCAGGGCGAGCGGGTCTTTGGTGGGCCGGTCGCACTTGTTCATGAATGTGAAGATGGGCACGCCGCGCTGGCGGCAGACCTCGAACAGTTTGCGGGTCTGGGGCTCGATGCCCTTGGCCGAGTCAATCACCATCACCACCGAATCCACCGCCGTGAGCACCCGGTAGGTGTCCTCGGAAAAATCCTTGTGACCCGGCGTGTCGAGCAGGTTGAGGCGGTAGCCGTTGTAATCGAATTGCAATACCGTTGAACTGATCGAGATGCCGCGCTTCTTTTCCAGTTCCATCCAGTCGGAAGTGGTGGCGCGCTGGTTTTTGCGGGCGGTGACCGAGCCGGCCAGCTGCACCGCGCCGCCGTACAGCAGCAGCTTCTCCGTCAACGTGGTCTTGCCTGCGTCCGGATGCGAGATGATGGCGAACGTGCGCCGCTTCTGAATTTCGTCCGTGATGTTCACAAAGGCGAGAACGATAACAAAAAATCGGGCCGGAACAAGTTTTGGATTTTGCCCGGGCTTTCCAGCCATTGAGCCGGAGTCGGTCATTTACAATCACCATCCCGGCGCGCATGATGCCTCTGCCTTCGGAGAAACTGACATGCCGCGGGCAGGTCAACCCGTCGGAAGACAAAGTTATGGCTAAAAAATCCAAGGTCAAAAGCGCCGCGAAAAAGAGACCGGCCGCGAAAAAGAAAAAGAAGTAACCCGTTCCCGCTGTCTCTCCTGATAAAAGTCAGGAGGGACAGATTACCCCCAAAAGCCAAGTGGCCGTGAAACTCTGCCAGGGTCAGGTCTGGAAAAAGGACGGACAATACGTCCGCATCGTCCGGCTCGAACGGCTCGAAGTGGAATACAAATCCCTGGCCAGCCTCACCAGCAAGGCCGGTCCCAAAACCCTCACCAGCAAAAAGGACTTCTGCCGTCTGCTCAAGGGCGCGCATTTGTTGTCAGCCCGCAAAAAGTCTCCGCCGACGGGATAATCCCGGGGTTGGAACGAACCAAAAAATAAAAAGGCGGAGCCCGGTGTTCACCAGACCCCGCTCTGAAATCCAAAAGGGATTAGTAGCGTTCGCGCCGTCCGCCGCCACCGCCACCGCCGCCACCGCCACCGCCGTAGCCACCACGACGGCCACCGCCGCCACCGCCGGGGGCGCGTTCTTCACGTGGCCGGGCCACATTGACTGTGAGGGCGCGACCGTCCACTTCCTTGCCGTTCAAGGCTTCGATGGCCTTCTGCGCTTCCTCGGGTGAACTCATGGTCACAAAACCAAAACCGCGGGGGCGGCCGGTTTCGCGATCCATCATCAGGTTGGTTTCCACGACCGTGCCGTACGCGGCGAACGCGTCGTTCAGGTCGTTTTCGGTGGTATTGAAGGAAAGGTTTCCCACAAACAATTTGCTGCTCATATGATGTTTACTGTCCTAGACTCAACTTTGCTTTTGCCAGACTGTTTCCGTTAATCGGATTTCAAATCATCACTGAACCAGGTTCACTTGAAGATTTACCATGCCTTTAAAGAGACAAGCCATCTAACAGACCCCCGCAGCATAACAGGTTCCGGCGGAATGGCAACATCCATTAGCAACTATTTTCCAGACGGAACCGCCCTGCTGGATAAAACACACCGGGAGGCTGAAGACGGACCCTGCCCGGGCGTGGTCCGGAACAGATCAGGTCGCCGGGACCCCGCCGATGGCCTTTAATTTCGGGTTGATCACCCGGCGCCACCAAGGCGGCAGCAATACCATGGCAATGGACCAAAAATAGCCCGCCGGCAGTTTGGGCGCCTGCGGCTCGGTGGCGAGCAGATAATAGGGTTTCACCGCCAGATGATGATAGGAGTGGTGCCCGACCCGGAAGGTCACATAACTCGAAAAGAAGTGGTAGGTGTCCCAGGAATGTTCCGCGCCGGTTTTTTCATACTCCCCCTCCTGCTGTTTGCGCAGCAATCCGTAGTGCTGAATGTAATTGACGGACTCCAGCACGATATGCGCGCCGATGATATGGGCCAGATAAAACAACAATCCCCACAGACCCGAAAGCAGATACAGAATCAGCAGGAGCGCCAGCTGACCCGCGGCATAGGTGGTCATTTTGTTCCGGAAAATGCCCGCCCGGGCGGATGATTCCCCGGCCATCAATCGTTTGGCCTCCAGGTGCCAGGACCGGACCATGCTCCCGGGGATCGTGCGATAAATGTAGGCGTATATGCTTTCGTTCAACCAGGCCGTATTTTCATCCTCGGCGGTTCCGGCATGGACATGGTGGCTGCGGATGTGAATGACCTTGTAGTGCGGGTAAAACAAAAACGTGGTGGCGATGCGTTGCAGGATTTGGTCGAATTTTTCCTTTGCATGCAACAACTCGTGGGCGGCGGCAAAACCAATCCCGCCCAACAGACTTGACGTTGCCAGGATCAGGCCGATTTCCATGGCATCGAAGCGATGAATGGACATCGCAAAATAGACCACTGCGCCCATGTATAACAGGGCGTAGAGCCGTGTGTTCCACTGCAGCAGGGAAATTTCAAAGGGGGAAAAGTCATTTTTATCAAAATGACCGTTGTCCTGCCAGCCGGTGAGCAGGTCCAGCAGCGGCACCACGGCGAGCAAAAAAAGGAGCGGCAACGAAAGCCAGTAACCGCCGCCGTAAACGCCCAGGGCCAGCAGCGCGAACGGCAGTTGGGGCAGGAAACAGAAAACCAGATGACGATACTTCCCGCTCGCTGCCGTGCTTGGAGAAGCATCCGATTGCATGGTGGTCTATCGTTCGGTTTTAACCTCGCGCCGCCGCTACCTGGTTCAATGGTGCGTTCCGAAGGAACCAACATTCATCGGAGCACCCCTAGACGCTGAGGTTGGATTTACTAAAAGGTGTCCTAAAAGTCAAGTTCAGACGCGCTTTTGACGGGGCCCGGTTCGTGGAGCGGGCCGGATACCCGGGCCGGCTTATTCCGCCGTTCCGCCCGGACGTTCCTTGAAGAACTTCACAATCAACGCCGGCTCGGCGGGGTTGAACTGATGTCCGCCCGCTGGACGGCATGGCCCAGGCGGATTTATTTGACGGCGGCGTCCGAATTTACTGGAGCGTCGAGCCTATGGCTCGAAATCGGCGCACAGCGCCGACACTACAACGGCCAAATTAGGACATCGCATATTTGACTTCTCATTTGCCCGGATAAATTGTTTTATTCCGTCATGGCAGAGCAGAGCGCCAACGGGAACACACATCCGACTTACCGGCAGACGATGCTGGACAAGCCGACGTACGGGCATCCCGGCCCCGCGCCAAAAACGCCGGCACTGCCACAGGTGCTGGTCGAGTGGTTCGACGCTATCAGCTTTTGGAAAGACCGGACCCGGTTGATCCCGGCCGCGTACGCGGCCTACCACTTTGCCACGTTCCTGGTATTCGTCTGGTTTTTGGCAACGCATTTTTCCATCACGTCCGTCCTCACGGTTTTGCTCTGTGCCTGTTTCATCGGCACGGTTTACAACACGGTATGGTATCACCGGTTCGGTTCGCACCAGGCCTTTAAATTCCGCAGCCTCTGGTTTGCGCGGGCGTTTTTGTGGACCAATCCCATATGCCTGCGCGAGGAGAGCTATGTGATTCCGCACCGGATTCACCATGCGAAATCGGACGAGCCGGGAGACCCTTACGGCCCGCACCTTGGCTGGCTGGGAAGTTACCTGGCCACCGAAACGCAACAGAAGACCAACCGCAACCTCACCGCGGCCGAGTATGAGCGGCTCGTAAAAAGCCTGGAACATGTCGGATTGATGAGCAATACCCATGAGCAATATCGGCGGACGGGCTCGGTCGAAAACGTCTGGCACTATCTGGCGCGGGTTGTCTTCGCCCACCTTTTCTGGGGCGGGTTGGCGTGGGCGGCGGCCGGTTGGTGGGGAGTCTGGGCGTGGATCTCGGGGGTGTTCCTGCTAAGCTTCATGGTGCGTGACTTCAATTATCGGGGGCACAGTGCCTTGACCGGCACCCACAAGCGCGGAGAACCGGTGAACCAGTTCGTTTACGGGCTGATCGCCGGCGAGTGGCATGAGAACCACCATCAATATCCCCGCCTCGCGCGCAGCGGCCTGGCCTGGTGGCAGGTGGATGCGCCTTTTTGGATCATTCGCGCCATGAAAGCCTGCGGGATCGTTTCCCAGTGCAATTCACAATTGCCGCCGGCCAAATTTCAGCCTTCGGATGCGCAAATTGTGGTTTGAATCGCGCCCTGTCGTTTTTTAGTGAACGAACCACCTTCGTTCAGCAAGTCGGTGGGAACGCCATGGCCTCTCCCCATCTGGCCAAGGGTATCAACCCTGAATTGAAAAATAAAAAGGCGGGATCCGGCTTTCACCGAACCCCGCCCTGAAATCCGGAATGGATCAGTAGCGCTCGCGAGCGCCGCCGCCGCCGCCACCCGTACGTTCTTCGCGCGGCTTGGCCACGTTGACCGTGAGGGCGCGGCCGCCCAGTTGTGAGCCATTCAGCGCGCTGATGGCCTTCTGCGCTTCCTCGGCGGAGTTCATGGTGATGAAACCAAAACCGCGCGGACGGCCGGTGGCCCGGTCCATCATCAGGTTGGTTTCCATGACCGTGCCGTGCGCGGCAAACGCGTCCTGCAGGTCGTTTTCGGTGATGTCAAAGGAAAGGTTCCCGACAAATAATTTACTGCTCATATGATGTTTTACTGTCCAAGACTAAACTTTGCTTTTACCAGACTGTTTCCGTAAATCGGATTTCAAATCATCACTGAACCAGGTTCACTTGAGGATTCACCATGCCTTGAAAGAGACAAGCTATCTGACAGACCGGTGCAGGGTGACGAGTTCCCAACGGAAGGCAACAACTATCGGCAACTATCTTTTGGGCAAGAACCGGCAATTCCGTTGGGTATCAGGCCAACGGACCGTCAGCCTGGCCGGATGATTTTGCGTCCATCATTTACAATGACCATCCCGGCAGGCAGGATGAGCATCCCTTCGGAGAAACTGACATGCCGCAGGTGATCAACCCGCGGAAGAAAACCAAAAATATGGGCGACCGATCCCCGAAGTCCAACCAGAAGAAATCAAACCAGAAACAGGCCCAGGCCGACAGCGCCGACCGGAAAAAAAGGGCGGCCGAAGCCGCCAGGTCGGCGGCCCTCAAAAAACGGTAACCGTCCGTTCTTGACTGTCTCTCCGGTCACGAAAACCAGGGGAGACGGCGTCTCTGGCGTCACCGGCAAATTTCGCGGGATGTTGAAGCCCTGAATCAGCCCGAAAGTTTAATCAACTATTCGGCGGCCCCTCCACGCCCGACAATTCCTTTGGCAATTGAGTCGGGTCGACCGGGTAAATGAGCGAGAGGTCCATCTGGGATTTTGAGCCTTGAAGAAATTCCAATTCCTCCGGCGCGCCCACGATCAACCAGAGCACCTCGGCGTCGGTGTCGTTGAACACCTGGCGCAGCCGGACCGGCCCGACCAGCACGCCGCCGTATTTTTGGCACGGTCAATGTCTCGTCGCCCACGCGCAGACGGCCCGTGCCTTCCAGCACGAAATAAAACTTCTCCGCGCGGATGTGCTTGTGCAGCGTGTTCGCGCTCCGGGGCGGCAACCGCCAGAGCCGCGCGCCGAGATTCTCGCTCCCGGTCCGCTCCATCCCGCAAGTGCGGGACGCATTCGGGATTTTCATGAGGTTCGATGGCCGCCAGAAGAGGTCTTCCGACTTGATCAGATGATCACCTTGAAACGCTTTCATAAGCCAAACGCTAGACACGAATTCCCCGTATTGTCACGGTTTGTGTTCGTGTTGGTCAGAGTCGCTTACTCAGCCACGCGCACTTCAAATCGGTAAGGGTATGGCTTGGCTTGGGCACGCGCCAACTCGGTGAGCTGTTGGTCCAGTCGGTTGAAATCCGCTGCGAGCGCCACCGCGTCGGGATTATTGTCGTTATACAGCGAGCAAAGCTGTCCTCCCATCCACAATTTGTCCCGGGCATCGACCAATTCCTTCACGACATCGGACTGTGCATCCCACGGACCGCCTGGCTCCCAACCATTCGCGGTCGCCGATGAGATGTTTACCCCTTCTGCCAGCTGCTTTGCATCGTAGGTGCCGAGCAACCGTCCTTCAGCGCGAACCGTATAACGCCCCGAGGCCAGCCCCTTCACGGTCAGCTGATAACGGTTCAACGTCTCCGGCACCGGAACGAATTGATACTGTAGCGCACTCAGAATCCCGAGATTCATGGGCAACCCAGAGTCCGTGCGCACGAACGTCACGCCATCCGACAGCTTCCTGATATCAGTAATGCTGCAGCCGTTGGCGCTGATCACCTTTTCCGCAGAGGCATCCACTGCGCCGTCGGAAACCTCCGCCTCAGCCCCGAGTCCTTTCAGCATCGCCCACGCCATGGCCAGTTGACCGAGATCATTCAGATGCACGCCGTCTTCAAGATGGAGCCGGGTGAACTTTTTGTCATCCTTCTCCCGGGCATTTGCCGCCACCACCTTGCGCTGCACCTCCCGCATTCCGCGCGAGATATCAATGGTCCCGGCCCCGAGCGATTTCGCCAGCGCCATGCCTTCATCCGCCATCTTCTGCAGAAAACCGTTTTCTGCCTTGTCCGGATCCTCCTGCAACACCGCCGGGGAACAGATGAACACTCGCACTCCGCGCTTTTGACACTCGGTCACGATACGACGGATGCCATCGAGATAACGCTCCTTGTGTTCCGGGTCCGCCTTCGTTCCCCAACCGATGTCATTCACCCCAAACGCGACCGTCACCACCGTGGCCCCGTGCGAAAACACATCTTTGTCCAGCCGTTCGACAGCGCCCGCGGCCGTATCGCCGCCTTTGCCCGCATTCCAGAACCGCACCCGTAACTCGGGATGCCGCATCAGCGTATAAAGTTCTACGATCTTGGTGTAACCGCGCGCGGCGGTGATGCTGTCGCCCAAGAACACCACCGTATCGCCATCCTTGAGGGCAAAACCAGTCTCGTTGCTGCCTGCCCAACAGGACATGGTGAGTAACAACCAAGCGCTGCCGATCAACGCCAGGAAACCCACCAGCGACGCACCCATTCCTGGGCGGCCAAGCCGCGCACCCTTGTTCTCGCCCCCCGTGCGCTCCATCCCGCAAGTGCGGGACGCGTTCATGATTTTCATGAGGTTCGAGGGCCGCCAGAAGAGGTTTTCCGGCTTGATGAGATGGTAACCTTGAATCGCTTGCATGGAATCACTCATAACGCATCGACCAATGGTCGGCAAGTGAACGGATAATAGAATGGGCAGAGCGGCAGCTCCGCCCTGCCGGATCAAAAACGGTGGGCGGAGGTGCTCCTCCGCCTTAACTCTGATATTGCTCGTCGCTGACCTTTTCCATCCAGTCCACGACCTTGCCATCGAGCTGTTCCTGAATGGCGATGTGTGTCATGGCCGTGGTGGGCGCCGCCCCGTGCCAATGTTTCTCGCCCGGCGGAAACCAGATGACGTCACCCGGCCGGATTTCTTCCATGGGGCCGCCCCAGCGCTGCGCGCGACCGCAACCCGCGGTCACAATCAGCGTCTGACCCAGCGGATGGGTGTGCCAGGCGGTCCGGGCACCGGGCTCGAACGTGACGATTGCGCCCGCAACCCGCGCGGGATCGTTTCCCTTGAACGGTGAGTCAATGCGCACCGTGCCGGTGAACCAGTCGGCCGGTCCTTTGTTGGATGGCTGTGAACCACTTCGTTTGATTTCCATATTCAAATCCTTTCTCGTTTCCGCTTTTTACCACGGATGAACACAGATGGACACGAATGAAAAATCGCTGGCACTCATTTGTTCGGCGCGCCAGATGGTTTTGCATTTATTTTCGGCATTCCCAATCCGTGTTTATCCGTGGTTTAACTGCTCTTTGCTGATTACTCAGCGCCCGGTCATTTGCTCCAGCTTTTCCGGATAGCGAGCCCCTTGCACTGTGATCTTTGAAGCAGCATTTTCGATTTCACGGAGATCGTCCAAGGTCGGTGCGACCGCAACGGCTCCAATGTTCTCATCCAGGCGATGCAGCTTCGTGGTGCCCGGGATGGGGACAATCCACGGCTTCTGCGCCAGCAACCATGCCAGCGCAATTTGAGCCGGTGTCGCCTGCTTACGCTGGGCGATGCCGCTGAGCAAGTCAATCAGCGCTTGATTCGCCTTCATCGCCTCCGGTGTGAAGCGCGGAAGCGTGCTCCGGAAATCGCTGCCGTCGAGTTTCGTGTTCTCGTTCATGGCGCCCGTGAGAAAACCCTTGCCCAACGGGCTGTAGGGAACGAGGCCGATGCCGAGTTCTTCAAGCGTCGGTATCACTTCCTTCTCCGGGGTTCTCGTCCACAGCGAATATTCGCTCTGAAGGGCCGTGAGCGGCTGTACGGCGTGGGCGCGACGGATGGTTTTCACGCCGGCTTCCGAAAGGCCGAAGTGCTTCACCTTGCCTTGCTGAATCAATTCCTTCACCGCGCCCGCCACGTCTTCAATGGGCACGTTCGGGTCAACCCGATGCTGATACAGCAAATCAATCGTCTCGACTTTGAGCCGCTTGAGCGAGCCTTCGACGGCCTGCTTGATGTGCTCCGGCCGGCTGTTCAGACCCGCGGCACCGGGCCGATGGTCGCTGCCACTGAGGTCGAAGCCGAACTTGGTGGCAATGACCACTTTTCCGCGGAACGGAGCAAGGGCTTCGCCGACGAGTTCCTCGTTGGTGAACGGTCCATAAACCTCGGCGGTATCAAAGAACGTGACCCCGCGTCCCACGGCGGCCCGGAGCAGGGTGGTCATCTCTTTTTTATCTTTGGGCGGACCGTAGGAAAAGCTCATGCCCATGCAGCCCAGTCCGATGGCCGAGACTTCCAGATTGCTTTTTCCAAGTTTGCGCTTTTGCATAATTGAATCCTTTTTTTTCGGTTAACCGTCAATTGCGTTCATAAGGTCACTCATATCTCATCATTCAATCGTCGGCAAGTGGACGAAAACAGAATGGGCAGAGCGGCAGCTCTGCCCTACCAAATAAGAAACGGCGGTGCGGGGGTGGGCAGCTCCTCCGCCCAAACTTTCCGCCGTTTGGCGGATGAGCGCGACAATCACTTGACGGTCAAAAGGGTTTCTGACACTGCTCTGCCCGCCGGCGTTGAATGCACATGAAAATTCGGGCCATCAAAAAACGGGAGCCCCTGACGGTCCAGTCCCGCGTGTCCCGGCTGGCCCGGGTGGAATTTGAGCGGCATCCTTACCCCGCCTTGCTGAAGGAACCGGCGCATTTCTGGGACGAGGTTTTCATCGCCAACGAGGCCTATATCCTGGAAGAGGTGACCCACCCGCGCATCCGGCGCAAACTGGCCTATGACGCTGCTGCGCACCGGCTGTTTCTGGAATACATCGAGGGGGACACGTTGGATGACCTGGTGCGCCAGGGCATTACGCTCAAGGATCAGGCACGGACGCATCGCCTCCTGCAAAACGTGGCCGAAACGGTGGCGGATATGCACGCGGGCATCTTCTGCGGGCGCCCCATCATCCACAACGATTTGAAAAGCCGGAACGTGCTAGTGCCCGTGGCCGCGCCCGGAGAAACGCGGCTGATTGATTTTTCACACTCGTACTTCGAGGGGAATCTGCCACCCTTCATCACGGACAAGAAACAAAATCCGGCGGGCACGGCCCAATACTCGGCCCCGGAGAAGTGGGATGGGGATTTCACGAAAGGTTTTAAGGGCGATGTTTTTGCCTTTGGCGTCACCGCCTATTATGCCTACACAGGAAAACATCCGTTCGACGGCGCGGTCGCGCAAATCGGGCGGGCGATCCGGGAGGCGCCGACGCCTTCGCCTCTGAAACCGGGGCATAATCTGCTCCGCAACACCGCCGCCATTATCATGGCCTGCCTGGAGAAGAATCCCGATCGCCGGCCCTCCATGGAACAGATTGCCCGTGTCTATGCCGATTCCGCTTCCTTGCTCAAGTGAGACGCAAACCAGTCTTGAGGTTCATTCCTTTGGTGGCCACTCCACGCCGTCGTAGCGCGGCACGGTCAACGTCTCATGACGCCGTGCGCCGCAGCACGCGCACCCGCTCGCGGCCCTCGCGGCCGTGAAAGGCCAGGTCGGGCACATAATCGTCGACGATTTCGTAGCCGCCCGCAAAGGATGCTGTCAGTTCAGCGACGCTAAAAGGGTAGGGAGGCCCTTCCTCACCCGGATCGAGATCCGGATTGATGAACCACACCCCGATCAACAGGCCTCCGCGACGCAACGTCAGGTCAATGCCGCGCCGGTAGTCGGCGCGCAGCGACGGATGCAGCCCGCTCATGCAGGTGTGTTCCAGCACCACGTCAAACGCGCCGCGCATCTCAACGGGCGGATTAAACAAATCCCCGACCACGAAACGCCCGGCCAGCTGAGGATACAGCGCGCGCGCCCCCGCCACGCCCGTGGGTGCGATGTCCAGTCCCGTCGCATCCAGCCCGTGCTCCACCGCCAGCGCCACCTCATGCCCGTGACCGCAGCCCGGCACCAGCGCGCGCCCCCTCACCGTATGTCGCTCCAGATACTGCTTCATCGGCGGTGACGGCGCGCCTTTGTTCCAGAACGTGTCGCCCTTTTGGTAAACTTCTTCCCAATTCATAGGGTTGGCAGAGCGGCCCGTCCTCCGTAGTCCCGCATTGCGGGACGGAGGGTGGACAGCTCTGCCCTGCCAAAATCTCGTCCTGTTTATTTGGCGACAAATTTTCCGAGTTCAGCCAGACACCTGCCCCAGCCCTTTTCGTGCCGGTCGCGGCTTTCGACGGACGCAAATTTCTCATGCGTCAAAATCAATTCCGTCTGCCGGTCGCGCGCCTTGAATTCCAGCGTCACGAGCATTTCGGGCGGTTCGACTTCGCCGAATTCATCGCCGCTGCCGTCTTTTTCAAATTGCCACGTGAAAACCAGCCGTTCCGGCGGTTTCACTTCGCGATAAACCCCGACGGTCGTGAAAAATTCGCCGTCGGCGCGCCGCACCTGCATGCGATATTTGCCGCCGGTGCGCGCGTCCGCCTTCACGGATTGCAACGACGATCCTTCGCATGCGGCCGCACCGAACCATTGCTGGAATTGGTTTGCGTCCGTCCACGCCTTGAAAACCATTTCGCGCGGCGCGTCAAAAACGCGGGTGAGTTGAAGTTTGATGTTATTTTCTTTGATGGTTGCTGTTGTGTTCATTTGTTCTCCTTGGTTTGTAGTTGTTTCAAATACTCGTCCAAACGGTCAAAGCTCGCTTCCCAGAACTTCCGGTATTCCTCGATCCACGCCAGCGCCTGCTGCATCGGCTTCGCCTCCAGTTTCAAACGATGCACCCGCCCGTCGCGTTGGCGGCGGACCAGCCCGGCGTTCTCCAGGACGCGCAAATGCTTGGAAACCGCCGGCAACGACATCCGATAAGGCCGCGCCAGATCCGTCACGCAACGGTCGCCGCCCGCGAGGTGTTCGAGGATGCGCCGGCGCGTCGGATCGGCCAGCGCGCCGAACGTGCGATCCAACAATCGGGTCGAACATTTAACCATATGGTTAAATATTAACGCAGGACGGAAATTATGCAAGAGGAATTTTAAGAAATTTTACCTTTTTGCCGGCCGCCGGCAGCGCTGAATCAACAGGAGGCAACGGAGAGAACGGAGTTTTTTCTTTTCTGTTTTCTCAGTTTCCTCAGTTTGCCCTGTTAAATTTGGCTCAAATATTTGCTCCGGGAAGAATCAACCTGCTGATGCCGTCGGTGACTTTTATTTCATGGAAATTGATTAGTAATCCGAGTGGAACATCCAGCAGTTTCATGTAGCTCAGAAGCTGCGCTTTGTGAATGGGCAGAATCTTCTCAACTGCCTTGGCCTCCACCAGCAGACACCCTTCAATCAATACGTCAAACCGTAACGGTTCCTCACGGGTGGCTCCTTTGTATTCGATGAGAACCGATTTCTGGCTGGTGCACGCCAAACCACGCAATCCAAGCTCTCGCAAAAGACACCATTCGTAGATGGACTCGATCAGTCCCGGCCCTTTATCCCGATGTACTTCGATGGCGGCAGCAATTATAGTTTCCGTCAAGCCCGTCGCCTTCTGAAATAACGGATGCATAGGCTGCCAAGTTAAACAGGAGCTCAATAAAGGCAAAAGCTTAAACAGGAGGGAACAGAGAAAACGGAGATTTGGATTTCTGTTTCCGCAGTTTCCTCTGTTTGCTCCTGTTAAATCTGGTTTTCGACTCCACACCTTAAACCCTGAGCCAGCCACGAAATCCCCTGCCGCTGTAGTAAGATTCCGCGCCGTTGTGGCCCACAAAGACGCGGCCGTAGCGGCGATCACCATAGAGCGCGCCACCGAGTTTTCTGATATCCGCCGGTGTTGCAATCCAGCTCGACGACTTCGTATCGAACTCGCCCAGCTTCTGCAGCTCCAAATATTGCTCTTCCGTCAAAAGCTCGATACCGATGGCCGCGGCCAGATCCATGGCGCTGTTTTTCGGTTTAAATTCTTTTCGCGAATCCAGCGCTTCACGGTCGTAACACAGACTGGTGCGGCCCTTGGGGCTTTGCGCTGAACAATCAAAAAAGATGTATTCGCCCGTCTTTTTATCATGACCCACCACATCCGGTTCACCGCCGGTCCGTTCCATTTCATTGAGCGACCACAACTTTTCCGGGTTGGCCTCCAGCCTGGCCTGCACCTTGGCCCAATCCAGACCTTTATGGCGGCTCATGGTTTTCTCAAAGCGGGCTTTTAATGCTTTGAGTAATTCGTCACGCTGTTTTGCGGATAATTCTTTTTTATTGTTAGTGCCTGTCATCATACTTTTGCTCCAAGTGCACATTCTATCGGCAAAGTCATTTGTCCCCAACCCATTCGAACAAATCTGGAATCCCCAAATCAGTGGTTTCAAGGTCGCGAAGCATGGACACAAAAAACCACATGAGGGTCTCATGAAATCCCTGCTCTTGTTCACTGGCATTTAGCCAAACTGCCCGCGTCGGTTCGTTGGGCTTTTCTAGCCATATCCCGAGGCCTTTGTTCAAAGCAACAATCCCAACATCGTTCGAATCCGAAAACACATTCATGAATTCCTTGCAAGTTTCAATAGACGTCGCAAGTTTGTAGCCAAAAAGGTAATAGTTGGGACTGCGACGAAATCCTTTCTTTAACGGGACTCGGTTTCGACATCGAGGCAACTCCTTAATTCTTGCGAACTTTTTCTTTGCGTCCGAAATAGCTTTTGCATCGATGGAGGATTTCACTTCGATGACTGCATAAACCCCTTCCAATGGAATTTGCTGGACGGCTTGATTTCGTCCAAAGACTGGCGTCCGCAGTCTGTCGTAGACGATGATGTCGCACTGTGGTGACGGTTTTTTCCCCATGAACGGCATGATTTCACCACTTGCCACACCATATGTCGCTGGTAGTGTCTCCCGTAGAAACATCAAAAGGCCATTCTCACGCTGGCGACCTCGCTCACCCTTATGCCAAATACTACTCGATACCTCATATTTCTGCTCCAGTAGCTTTTCGTAGTTGCCAAATTTGCAGCAAAAATCATGGTCTTTGAACTAATTGAAAGGATTTAGAGCATAAATGTTATTGGCCGTGGCATACCTATTACGCCTTCGCGTAAACCTCTGCACCCTTCTCCACGAACTCCTTCGACTTCGCCTCCATACCTTTCTTCAACGCCTCTTCCTCGGCGATGCCAAGCCGCTGCGCGGAGTTCCAAATTCAAGGTTTCAAGTTCCATGTTCAACATCTCAACGATAAACCTCGCGGCGATGACGGACGCGATTCACACGCACCACCTGGATGGCGTCGGCAATTTCATAAATCACCCGGTAGTCGCCCACGCGGATGCGCCAGTCGTTTTTGCTGCCAACCAATTTCCGCCAACCGGGCGGACGCGGATTTGTCATCAACGCTTGAATGGCCGTTACGACACGGTCGTGTACCTCGGAAGAAAGGCGGCCAAGGTCGCGTTCGGCCGAGCGTTCAAGGAGGACCCGATACATGGTCACCGGCGCTTGCGGTCAGCCAGGTAATCCTCCAACAGACGATATTGCCGCGGCTTTTTGCGGAAGCGTTTCAGCCAGGTCACATCCGCGGCATCTTCCGCGCGTTCCAGCAATTCCTCGTAGTCGGCAATTCGCAGGATGACGGAAACGGGTTTGCCGTTGCGTGTGACAATTTCGGGTTCAGACAATGTCGTCTTCACGGCATTAATTTAGCAGATTCATACCTTGACGTAAACCATCACGCTTTGGTGTAGATTTCTGCTCCTTTCTCCACGAATTCGAGAGATTTCTGTTCCATACCCTTCTGCAAAGCTTCCTGTTCAGAGATTTTCTGCTCCTCCGCATACTTCCGGACATCTTCCGTTATCTTCATGGAACAAAAGTGAGGCCCACACATGCTGCAAAAATGAGCCGTTTTCGCACCGTCCTGCGGGAGCGTTTCGTCGTGGAACTCGCGCGCGGTCACGGGGTCGAGGCTCAGGTTGAACTGGTCTTCCCAGCGGAACTCAAAGCGCGCCTTGCTCAACGCGTTGTCGCGGTATTGCGCGCCGGGATGGCCCTTGGCCAGGTCGGCGGCGTGCGCGGCAATCTTGTAGGCGATGACGCCGTCTTTCACGTCTTTCTTGTCCGGCAGGCCGAGGTGTTCCTTGGGCGTGACGTAGCACAGCATCGCGCAACCGTACCAACCAATCATCGCCGCGCCGATGCCGCTGGTGATGTGGTCGTAGCCGGGCGCAATGTCAGTCGTGAGCGGCCCGAGCGTGTAAAACGGCGCTTCGTGACACCATTCGAGCTGCTTGGCCATGTTTTCCTCGATCATGTGCATCGGCACGTGGCCGGGGCCTTCGTTCATCACCTGCACGCCCTTGGCCCAGGCACGTTCGGTCAGTTCGCCCTGCACCTGGAGTTCGCCGAATTGCGCCTCGTCGTTGGCGTCGGCAATCGAGCCGGGCCGTAAACCATCGCCGATGCTGAAGCTCACGTCGTAGGCGGCCATGATGTCGCAGATTTCGTCCCAATGCGTGTAGGTGAAATTTTCCTGATGATGCGCAAGGCACCATTTGGCGAGGATGGATCCGCCGCGCGACACGATACCGGTCATGCGGCGCGCCGTCATCGGGATGAAACGTAGCAACACGCCGGCGTGGACGGTGAAATAATCCACGCCCTGTTCGGCCTGTTCAATGAGAGTATCGCGGTAAATTTCCCAGGTGAGGTCCTCGGCCTTGCCGCCGACCTTTTCCAACGCCTGGTAGATGGGCACAGTGCCGATGGGTACCGGCGAGTTGCGGAGAATCCATTCGCGCGTGGCGTGGATGTTCTTGCCGGTGGACAGGTCCATGACCGTGTCCGCGCCCCACTTGGTGGCCCAGCGCATTTTCTCGACCTCCTCCTCGATGCTCGACGCGACGGCGGAGTTGCCGATGTTGGCGTTGATTTTGACGAGGAAATTGCGCCCGATAATCATCGGCTCGAGTTCGGGGTGATTGATGTTGGATGGAATGATGGCGCGGCCCGCCGCCACTTCGCTGCGAACGAACTCGGGCGTGATTTCACTCGGAATGCGCTGGGGGAAGCGGCGGAAAACCGATGGGAGATAGGAGTTGGAAGATGGGAGTTGGGCAGAACCGATGTGCTGTTTGTCCAAATCATTTCGGACGTTATCGCGCGACAGATCCCCTATCTTCGATCTGCCATCTGCCATCTGCTGCCTTCCCATATTCTCGCGGATGGCGATGAATTCCATCTCCGGCGTGATGAGGCCCGCGCGGGCGTAGGCGAGCTGGGTAACGACCTTGCCGGATTTGGCGCGCAGTGGCTTGCGCTCAAATTTTGAATTTTTAGTTTCGAATTTCGAATTGCCGTTGCGGGAGGCGGCATGAATGTCACTCAAATAGCCGTCATCTATGGCCGTGGCCTTGCGGCCTTGAATCTCCTCGACGTCACCACGCCGTAAAACCCATTCGCGCCGTAACGCAGTCAGGCCTTCCTCCACCGTGCCGGTAAAGCCGGGATCGCTCCAGGGGCCGGAACAATCATAGACGCGCACCGGTTCGTTCTGCTCGACGGCGCCGGTGTAGGATTTGGTGGGCGTCAGTTCGATTTCGCGCATGGGTACACGGACATCGGGATGAAGCTGGCCCTGGACGTAAACGCGTTTGCTGCCGGGCAATTGTTCAGAACTGTGCGGTTGGGATTTAACGACGCGAGACGCGTCGTCGGACAGGCGGGACGCCTGTGCTACCCGTGCGGATTCGAACGATTCTTTGGTTGCGATCATAAATGTGTGACATGTGTCGGGTGACAGGTGACGTGATCGGGGTCAGCCGACGGAGGGCGGTTAAAAATCCCTACGCCAGCATTACCTGGATCAGGTTCCTGGGTCGGCGGCGCTCCCGCGTCGCCCTCTCAGCCTTTGTTTCACTTTGCGAAACTGGTTGGCTCCCCGTTAATCGAGGACTGTAAGTCGGGGGGACGGAAGGGTCAAGTGGAGTTCCGAGCCGTCTGGCCTTCAGCGACCGGCCGTGAGCGCATTCACCCGCGCCTGGTAAGCCAGGAAATATCGGTCGGCTTGCCATGGATTTTGACTGGTCTGCGTGAATTGACTGACCAGGTCCCGTTCGAAGGACGGTTTCAGGAGTTCGCTGCGGCCAACCAACACGCGGGTTTGTTGTTGGGGCGACGGCTCGACGGTCAGTGGCAAAACCGCACTGGTGAATTGTTCCGGCACAATCCAAAACGCGCGCAGACCGGGTCGCTCGAAGTAACTGCGCCACCATGTTTGCAGCATCGCGTCGGCTTCTTTCGGGAAAAGTCCGGCCTTGACCAACTCGGCGCGCATCGCCGTGTAAACTGCGTGCTCCCAGTTGGTTGAAGTCGTCGGGTCCGCCAGTTCCACGGAACGCGTTTCGCCGGCGGCCAGAGGACCCAGCAAGGTGAAATTCACCTTGTCCCATTGCGGGTGGTTGAAGATGAACACAGCCGGAATGGCCGCGTCGGAAACGTTTTCGATGCGCAGCGTCCGGTCATCAGGCAAGGTGTACTTCACCGGCAGGGCGAAGTTGCCCACACCGCGATAGAACAGGAATTTCTCCGCTGCGCCATCCGCCGTGCGCACCAGCGCCGAATCCGTCTGGCGCGGATAAGTCCAGGTGAGCGTTTCGCCCGGTTTGAAAACTGCCGCACTATCGTCGGCGGAGGGAGGCTTTACCTGCACGTTCCACTCGATGCTGCCGCGGTACCCTTTTGCGAAGTCAATGTCGCCCCCGACGGGTATACCTCCCAATGCCGGGAACGTATAAGGCGGCGGAGTTTCTCCGCCGCTGCGGGCTGGAAACCACTGGCTGATCGAACCGCCATTAAAGCCGACATGAACACGCGCAGTGAAGGGCTGGTCGGTGTAAAAATAAATCACCGGTGTCTCCATTTTGATTGTCACATTAGTGAGCGGGCGCCGCCAACCCTTGTTGAACTGCCCCAGACTGCTCATGCCGTCGTGAGAGCCGACAAACCCGGGCAAAGGTTCCTCTTCGAGCTGGAGTCCCGGCAGCAATACACCGTCCGAGCCCGAAACCGAGGTAAACGTGCCCCACTCGTGAAGAGTGAACCCGGGCGTACCGGCGGCCATTACCGTAAGGCCAATGGCCAAGGCGGCCAGCAAGGAAAGGATCATTCTCACGGTTTCCTGATGGTTGCTTGTTTTGTTGCCGGCTTTCTTTTGACGCGAGCGGGAAAGAACCGTTCAAAACCACGATCTTCCACCGATGTGGGTGTGCCGCGACCGGATTTTCCAAGGCCGCGATTTCCGGACCAGATTCAACGGGTCTCCCGCTCTTAATCGGCAAATGGCCAACTCTCAGCCTCCAATGCCTCTACCGCATTGGTTGGCTCCCCGAATGAATGGAAAGCTAGGACGAATGGGCGGCGGCGTCAAGCTGCACGCCGGGCGGATTTCAGGCTGGATGGTTGTCGGCGGCCAGATTGCGGTTTTACTTCACCGGCCACATTCTTACGAGGACCACGCCGTGGGGCGGCACGGTAGCTTCAAATTGGTCCGTGAATTCGCCGAGGTCCTTTTGACGCCAGAGATCGCGCACGCGCTGTTTGCCGGTCAACCCGAGCTCCGACCATTTGGCAACCACCCTGGCGTCACCGGGGCTGAGGTTGAAAAGGCCGACCGCTTTTGAACCGTCTTCCATGTCCTTGGCCCAGACTTGCTGCAAGCCATCCTCGGCGACACGCGATGCCTGTTGCGCCAGTGGGTCTTGATCCACTGCCAGCACTTCGTCGTTGGACAGCAGGCTCAGGGTGAAATCGTCCAGTTTCGTCATGTCACAGCCAATCAACAGCGGCGACGCCAGCAGGCACCACAGACTGATGTGGGTGTATTGCTCATTTGGCGTCAGGTGCGTCGGGTGCAGGCGCGGCCCCCAGCCAACGTTGCCGACGACGAGCATGTCGGGGTCGTTGAAATGGCCGGGGCCGGCGTATTTTTCCTCACCGGCCTCGCCGAAACCGTTGGCGGACATGCTGCCCCACGAGTCATTGATGTCGCCCGTGGTGCGCCAGGAATTGCCGCCGACTTGCGCGCCCCATTCCCAAACGTTGCCCATGCCGTATTGGCAAAGGCTGAACCGGATGTCACGCGGCTGTTGTTCGAGGACGGCGTGCATGATGGCATAAGGCCGCATCAGTGCGGCGCGATCCGTCGGCGCGGAGCCGCTCCAGCCGCTCAGTGGCTTCACAAAATCCGCCGAATGGCCCCGATGCGACTCCAATTCCGGACTGTAGGAGCACCAATCGTATTTCAAATAATCGAACCCCCATTGGGCGTATTGCTGCGCGTCATCCAGTTCGTGGTCGAAGCTTGCCACGCAGCCGCCGCACGTCCATGGGCCCGGCGAGGAATAAAGCCCAATCTTCAGTCCTTTGCCATGAACGTAAGCCGTCAGCCCTTTCATGTCGGGGAAACGCGGGTTCGGCAAAATGCGGCCTTCCGCATCACGCTGCGGGCCCTGGAGCGTCGGGTCATCGGAATGGTGCGGGTTCACCTCCCAGAAATCGTCGATGTTGATGTAGGTCCAGCCGTGGTTGATGAGGCCGCTCTTGACCATCGCGTCCGCCGCTGCCTTGATGTCCTCCTCCGTCACTGCCGACGCAAAACAATTCCAACTGTTCCAGCCCATCGCTGGTGTCAAACCGATTTGCGGGCCGCAGACAATCTTGAATTTTTGCTCCGCCTCACCCAGCGCGTTCTTCGCGTGCAACGTCACGACGAAAGTTTTCGCTTTTTTTAATTCGCCGGTGATACGGCCGGTTTCCGGATCGAGTTGCAAACCCTTTGGCAAATGGTCCGCGGCAAACGTCATCGGACGTTCGCCGGTTGCGGCGATGGTAAACAGAAAGGGCGAGCCGGGCCGCACGCCAAAAATCCGGGTGCCGTTGATCTGCGGTTTGGGCGAAGGATTGGGCGTCAGGATGACCGCTGGTTCCTGCGGCGGCGAGACGGCTTCCGGCGTGCCGGTGCGCATGGTGATTTCGGCGTTGGCCCAGTCGGCGTGGGCGTAATTGATGCCGTTGGTGCCGCTGCTCACGATGAGCGTCAACTGCTTGACACCGTCGAGGCTTACATCCGCTGATTGCGGCGCGTCGCCGCTGTGCAGCAGGTCGCTTTGCCAGAGCAGGTGGCCGTCACCGAGCACTTTAAACTGCGCATGGCCACGGCCCGTGCCGACTTCGTCGTCCACACCCACTTGCGCTGTGAACTTTTCCGCATTCCCATCAACGTCCACAAGCAACTCGCTGCAGGCATGCGTGCCCAAGCCGTTCGTAAAGGTCTGTCCGCCAATGGAAAGCGTGTGGTCCTCGACGGATTTGTTCGCGTGCGGCTCGCCCCAATCCTGCTGCACCTTGCTCACGTCGAGTTGGCTGAGCGGAAGCACCTGCTCGGCGCAAACCGCGCCGGCCGCCAGTGCGAGCACGGTGGCCAATCCAAAAGTTTGAAGGGAAAAGGTGGAAGAATTTGTCCTCATAGGCGATTTGCAATGAATCTGGAATTCAGCCTCCCATTTTGAAAACTTTCAGTCCAGCGAAATGCGTGAAAATTCGGAAATCAGCGAATGTAAGCGGCTTGACCCTCGTGGCCAAAATCGGTTTGATGTAGGAGAACTTTCGTATGAATTCGCCCAAATCTCCGCTCGATGAGTTGCGCATTGAGCGCCGCCCGGAGCGGCCCTCCCGGTTCCAGCCGTGGCTGGCGGTCGTGGTGGTGGCGGCGTTGCTGGTGTTCGGCGGGGCGGTTTGGTGGCACTCGCAGGCCGGCGCGGTGGAAGTGCAAACGGCAGTGGCGCGGGACGCCATGAGCGGCGGCGGAGATCGCACGGTGTTGAATGCCTCCGGTTACGTCACTGCCAGGCGGGAGGCGACGGTTTCTTCCAAAGTCACCGGGAAGGTCACGGAAGTGCTCATCGAGGAAGGCATGAAGGTCACGAACGGCCAGATCGTGGCGCGACTGGATGATTCGAACGTGAAGGCCAATCTCGAAGTGGCCCAGGCCCAACTGGCATCGGCCATGGCGGCGGTGGAGGAAACCCGCGCCCAGTTCAAACAGGCAAACGCCGAATACGAACGCATCACCGAACTGGCCAAACGGAATATCGAGTCGCAATCCGACCTCGACCAGGCGGAATCGAATGCGAAGGCGCTGCAGGCGCATCTCGCCTGGCAGGAGACGCAAATCGCGGTGGCCCAACGCGAAGTGGAGATGAGCCAGCAGGACATGGATGACCTGATCATTCGCGCGCCATTCGACGGCGTCATCACCACCAAGGACGCGCAACCCGGCGAGATGATTTCGCCGGTCTCGGCCGGTGGCGGATTCACGCGCACAGGCATCGGCACGGTCGTGGACATGGGCTCGCTGGAAATTGAAATTGACGTGAACGAAAGCTACATCAACCGGGTCGAGCCGGGCCAGCCGGTCGAAGCGACGCTGGACGCGTATTCCGACTGGACAATTCCCTGCAAGGTCATCGCCATCATCCCGACCGCCGACCGCGACAAGTCCACGGTCAAAGTGCGCGTTGGTTTCGACCAGTTGGATCCGCGCATTCTGCCGGACATGTCGGTGAAGGTGGCCTTCCGCGAAAACGGTGAAATGGCGGGGGGTCACGCGGTGATCGTTCCCAAAAATTCGGTGCTCAGCCGCGACGGTCGGGACGTGGTGTTCGTGGTCCAGGACGGTCATGCCGAACGCCGCGCCGTCACCGTCAGCGACACGCAGAACGACGATTCCGTGTTGAGCGCGGGCGTGGCCGTCGGCGAAAAGGTGGTGGTGGATGCGCCGGTGGATTTGCAGGATGGCATGGCTGTAAAGGAGAAAAAATTATGAACGAAAACCAATCCGGCACGCTGGTGCAGATTGAGGGTGTGGGAAAAGTTTTCCATCGCGGCTCGGAGGACATTCACGTTTTGACCGGCTTGAGCCTGCAGGTTCCGGCTGGTGAGTTCCTGGCGCTGATGGGGCCGTCGGGTTCCGGCAAGACCACACTCCTGAATTTGATCGGCGGCCTCGACCGCCCGACGAGCGGCACCGTCAGCGTAGCGGGTGAGAACATTGATCAATTGTCCGACCGCGGCCTGGCCGCGTGGCGCGCACGGCATATCGGTTTTGTCTTCCAGCTTTACAACCTGATGCCGGTGCTGACGGCCGAACGGAACGTGGAACTGCCGCTGTTGCTGACGCACCTCTCCAAGGCGGAACGGAAGCAACACGTGACGGCGGCGCTGGCGGTCGTCGGGCTGTCGCATCGCGCCAATCATTATCCGCGCACGCTCTCGGGCGGTGAACAACAACGCGTCGGCATCGCGCGCGGCATTGTCACCGACCCGACCCTGTTGCTGTGCGACGAACCGACGGGTGATTTGGACCGGAAATCCGGCGACGAAATCCTGGACCTGCTGCAGGCGTTGAACCGCGAGCACGGCAAGACCATCATCATGGTCACGCACGACCCGCATGCCTCGGCGCGCGCGGCCCGGACCCTGCATCTGGACAAAGGGCAGTTGAGCAATGGAGAGGTGAAATGAACCCTTGGTATCGTCCTCGTTCTCGTCCTTCGTCCTCGATTTTGCTGTTTTCGATTACGAGGGCGCGGGCGACGACGAGGAGGAAAAATCAGCCATGAAATTCCTGCACCTGATCTGGAGCAATCTGAAGCGGAAAAAGCTGCGCACGTCGCTGACGTTGCTCTCGATTGTCGTGGCGTTCATCCTGTTCGGATTTCTGTCGGCCATCCAGCAGGCGCTGGTCGGCGGCGTGGCCCTGGCGGGCGCGGATCGGTTGGTTGTCCGCGAAAAGGTTTCCATCATCAATCTGCTGCCGGTGAGTTACGAGGCGCGCATGGACCGAATCCCCGGCGTGGATTTCTCCACGTTCCAGACCTGGTTTGGCGGCATTTACCAGGACCCGAAGAATTTCTTCATGCAAAATCCCGTCGAGCCGGAAAAATTCCTCAAGATGCATCCCGAAATCATCCTGCCCCCGGATGAGTTGAAGGCCTGGCTGGCCACGCGGACGGGCGCGATCGTCGGTCGCCGGACCGCGAACCGTTTCCATTGGCAGATCGGCGACCAGGTGCCCATCCAATCCACCATCTGGACATTGCCGGACGGCAGCCGCACGTGGACCTTTGACATCGTGGGCATTTACGACGGGAAGGACAAGGGCACCGACACCACGCCGCTGTTCTTCCGTTACGATTATTTCGACGAAGCGCGGCAGGTGTGGGGCAAGGGACAGGTCGGCTGGTACACCATCCGCATCAAGGACCCGTCGCAGGCGGCGGAAGTGGCCAAACAGGTGGACGCAGAATTCGAGAATTCGCCGGCGGAAACCAAGACGGAGCCGGAAGGCGCATTTATTCAAGGCTGGGCGGCGCAACTGGGCAATATCGTGTTGATCGTCTCCTCCATCCTCGGGATGGTGTTTTTCACCATCCTGCTGGTGACGGGCAACACCATGGCGCAGGCGGTACGCGAGCGGACCGGCGAGCTGGGCGTGCTCAAGGCCATCGGCTTCACCAACGCGCAGGTGGTGGCGCTCGTCCTCGCCGAATCCTGCCTGCTGACCGTCATCGGCGGGGTGGCCGGACTGGGGCTGGCGCGGGCCATTACCCCCGTCATCGCACAACCGCTAGCCGGTTTGCTGCCCATGTTCTTTCTGCCGGCACGCGCGCTGACGATCGGTTTGGGGCTCAGCGTCGCGCTCGGTTTCGTCACCGGAATTTTCCCCGCGCTCCAGGCGATGCGCCTGCGGGTGGCCGACGCCCTAAGACGAATGTAATTTTTCACTCAACTTTCAACCAACTAATGTCCGGCCCCCTCAACTGGTTTTCCCAAATCGGCTCGATTACGAAGTTCGGGTTGATGAGCCTGCCGCAACGGCGCGGCGCGGTCGCGGCGACGGTCATCGGCATCGCCGGCGTGGTGGCGGTGCTCGTGGGCGTGCTGTCCATTGCCGCCGGTTTCCGGCAGGTCATGAAAATATCCGGCTCGCCCGACGGCGCGATTGTTATGCGCAGCGGCGCCGACAGTGAAATGGTCAGCGGCCTGGGCGAGGATGAAACCCGCATCATTGCAGACGCGCTGGGCATCGCGCGCACGGGCCGGGGCCCGCTCGCGTCCGCGGAACTGTTCGTCATCATTGATCTGCCCAAGCGCTCCACCGGCACCGATGCCAACGTGCCGTTGCGCGGGGTGGAACCCGCCGCGTTGCTGGTGCGTGATAATTTGAAAATCATCCAGGGCCGGATGTTCAACTGGGGCAAGGATGAAGTCATCGTCGGCCAGGGCGCAGCCCAGGAATTTGCCGGACTCGACGTCGGTTCCACGATCAAAGTGGGACGGTATCAATGGCCGGTCGTGGGGATTTTTTCGGCCAATGGCGGCGCGGCGGAGTCCGAAATCTGGTCCGACGCGAAGATTTTGCAGGATGCCTATAACCGCGGTAATTCGTTCCAATCCGTTTCAGTCCGGCTCAATTCACCGGCCGCGTTCCAGGCGTTCAAGGATGCGCTCACGTCCAACCCGCAGCTGAACGTGCAAGTCATCCGGCAATCCGATTATTATGCCCAGCAATCCCAGAGGCTCACGCTGCTGATTACCATACTGGGTTATGCAATCGCCTTTCTGATGGCGCTGGGCGCCGTGTTCGGCGCATTGAACACGATGTACAGCGCGGTGGCGGCGCGGACGCGGGAAATCGCCACCCTGCGGGCGCTTGGTTTTGGCAGCGGCGCGGTGGTGGTCTCGCTCATGCTCGAATCGCTGCTGCTGGCGCTGGTCGGGGGGGTCATCGGCGGCGGGCTGGCCTACCTCGCCTTCAACAATTTTCACACCTCGACGATGAACTTTCAGAGTTTCAGCCAGATCACGTTCGCCTTCAAGGTCACGCCGCAATTGCTGGTGCGCGGCATCATCTGGTCGGCGCTGATTGGTTTGATTGGCGGCTTGTTTCCAGCCATCCGCGCGGCGCGCCTGCCCATCGCGTCGGCCTTAAGGGAATTGTAAGCGAAAACAACAGAAATTCTGCCCGGCTTTCAGCGTAACTGGCCGGTTTGCCAGAATTCGACGACCTCGTTCCAGAATTTCGAAGGTGGCTCCATGATTTGACAATGTCCGCCTTCCTGGAATTCCCAGAGTTTTTTTGGACCGGGATAGCCATTATAAAGACGAAGGCCAAATTTTTCCGGAACGACGGAATCTTTGCCATCGACCGTGATTCCGAGTTGGCCGTGATACTGGCGTAAATTTTTCCCCGAAGTGAACCGGTCTACGATCAATAACCGGACCGGTAGCAACGGGAAGTGGTTCTGCGCCACATCGGTCAAATTGTCAAAAGGCGAAATTAAAATGACACCTGCGATTTTGTTGGAGTACGTTCCGGCCAGGTATGAGGCGACTCCAGTGCCGAGTGATTCGCCGACCAGATAAATGGGCCGGTTGTTGGGAAGCATTTGAAACGCTCCGTTGGCGGCGCTGAACAGACTGCCTTGGCTGGGCGAACCGGGCCGATCCTCATAGCCGGGGTATTCGAGAATGAATATGTCAAAGGCGGCCACGCTTTGAATATCATTGGCGTAATGCTCACAACCCACCGCCGTGCTGCCATTCCCATACATAATCATGACCGATCCGTCCGCCGGTTGCTTTGGTGAAGGGCGTTTTAATCCTATGAATTGGCCGGCCGAATTTGTCCAACGTTCCAGCCCAACTTCCTGTGCCATTTGATCCACTTGTTCATGAGTGAAAACAGAAGGAAAATAGAGCAACCGGCGTTGGAAAGTGGCGCAGGCTGCGCAGATTAACAGGTAAAGCCCGGCACAAAGAAACAGCCCGCGTCGGAGGTGACTGCGGAACGCCGGTTCGTCACGTTGAAAGGTTTGCTTCACGCCATGCAATCATTACAGATTTACGATTTGATGGTGAATTGAAAATATTTTAGCGAACATTGAAATAGTTGACGGTTTTACCGTTGGGCGCCTGCCCATCGCGTCGGCCTTAAGGGAATTGTAGGAAAGCCAAACGGGAATTCCGTTCGGCTTTCAGCTCATCCCGGGCAAAAGCAAAAGGGCGGTCCGCTGAAAACGGACCGCCCGTCGAAAAATTCCGACCGACTATTTTTCAATGCTCAGCAGTTCCACCTCGAAGATCAAGGTGCTGTTCGGTCCAATCTTCGGGCTGGGGCTTTGTTCGCCGTAGGCCAGTTTCGCGGGGATGAACAACTGCCACTTGTCACCCACCTTCATCAACTGCAGCGCCTCGGTCCAGCCGGGGATCACTTCGTTGACGGGGAAGGTGGCCGGCTGACCGCGCTGCACGGAACTGTCAAAGACCGTCCCGTCAATCAGCGTGCCGGTGTATTGCACCGTGACCGTGTCGGTTTTCTTGGGCGTATCGCCGGTGCCGGACTTGAGGATTTTGTATTGCAGTTCCGCCGTCGTGCCGTCCGGCAAAGTCACCGGATGCACCTTGACGCCGTCCTTGGTTTTGTTCGCCGCGAGGAAAGCCTCGCCGTCCTGGAGATTTTTGGCGCCATCGGCATGTTTGGCCGCTTCGGCCGCGCTTTTGGCTTCGACGTCCTGCTTGAGCTTCATCAGTGCGTCGCTCACTTCCTCCGGTGTCAGCGCCGGCTTGCCGCCCATCGCGTCGGTGATGCCGGCGGCCAGCGCCCTGGCATCCAGATCCAGGTTCTCGGCCTTGAGGCTTGAACCGATGTTGACGCCGAGGGCGTAGCTGGTTTTCTGCTTCGGGTTCGTCAGGTCAGGTTTGTCCTGCGCCACCGCGGAGCTTACGAGTAATCCGAGGGCGAGGGTGGGAATGAGATATGATTTCATTTGGTTATTGGCCGTGTGGTTATTTGTGGACGGATTAGCATTCAAAAGGAAGGCGGCCACGTCAAGCCGTGAATCTCAAAAAATTGAACGGGACCGTTGGTGCGCGGTCACACTTCCTTCAGCGCGCGGTTGATCCGTTCGATGGCTTCGTTGATTTCCTCGCGGTTTTTAAAGCCGATGACCACGGCGTCGATTTCGGGGCAGGCCATGGCATAGCGGACGGATTTCTCGCGGTCGGCCGGGTCGGTGAACGTGCCGTTGCCGTAAATTTTCATGCCAATCACGCCACGGCCCTTCGCGCGCATGGCTTTGATTTGCTGCATCACCGGGGCGATGTCATGGCGGCGGTCGCCCCAGTAATCGCCTTCGCCGTCGGTGTAGCTGCCCTGCGGGTTCACCCGGACGAGATGCACTTCGGCCCAATCCGAGGCGACGGCGGCGCGCAACGCGGGCAGGCTGTGGCAGGAAACGCCCTTGGCCCGGATCCATTTCCGTTGCTGGGCCTCGTTGAAGGCGTCCATGACGCGTTTCCATTCGTCGGTCCACTGGCCGCGCGTCATGCAATGGACCAGCAGGCTGTCAATGTAATCGGTGTCGAACGTCTTGCGGTGGTGGTCAATGACGGCCAGCACGTCCTCCGGCCGGCCATCCATTTTGGATTGGATGAAAAGTTTTTCCCGCGGCAACCCCTTGATGGCGTCGGCGATCAGATCAAAGGTCTGGTAGGACTCGGCGGTGTCGATGTACGTAATGCCGCGGTCGTAGGCGTAGTGGATGAGATTGACGAACGCGTCTTTGCCCTCGGCGGTCTGGATGTATCCGTTGTTGCTGCCGGTGCCGAACCCCAGCCGGCTCAATTTGATGCCGGTCCTGCCCAAGGTCACTTGGTCCGTGGCACTGCGCGTGATGGCCGGACCGGCGGCGCCGGTTTCCGCCCAGGCCCAGGGCGAGAACAACACGGTGCCGGCCAACGCGGTTGAAGTCTTGAGGAATTCCCGGCGATTCAGTCCGGAACACTTTTGACGCGGGGGTTTCATGGGCATTTTGTATCCGGCTGGCGGCCAGGGAAACGACCCGGTGCGAGCCGCGGAGAAACGCGACTACCGGGCAAAGAGGCGGCCGTGCGCATGCTTCACAAATAGCACCCGCTCATGAAATTGCAACTGCGATTTTGAAACAGAACTGCCGGACCTCGACGGCCCGGCAGAAATTCATTCCCAGCGAACATCCCCGGTCACCACGGTAAACCTCTCAAATTCGCCGTTACAGGATGATTAAGTCGAAAATTGCGCCGGCCAACGGCCAGCAAACCGAGCGCCCCGATGGCGAGCAAGGCGATCGAAGACGGTTCGGGGACCAAGGTCGGGGAAAATATCCCGGTGCTGTCTCCCGGTGAACCCTGGCTGAAATCAATGTTGCCAACATAGGCAACGGATTCCCCGGATGGCGGGGTCGTGATGGCCGCCGGTGTGGAAGCGCTGAAAAAGGTGAAATTGCCTGATTGCCCTGGTGCCAATGGTATGTCGGAACTATTTCCCCACATGATGGAATTCCCGCTCAAAGTATTGATCCAGCCGAGCGAATTTCCCGCGGTGCTTGGATTGGATGGCAGGTTGTTGCCACTTAACGTCCAACCATACCAGAAGCTTTGGAGATTGAAGGTTCCGGTATTATGCAACGTTATGGTGTAATCGTAGCCGCCAGTTACCGCGACGTCAGAAATGGTTGCACTGGCGCTCTGGGCGTGGCCGGAAACTGCAGATAAGGCCATTCCCATTATGACAGGGAAGGCAAGACAGATTGAGCTTATTTTTAATCTTTTCATGGGCATATCCTTTTATTTTCAATGTGAATCAATCGCTCGGTATTAATTAGATGTTGGGGCGGCAGAAAGGTTCCCAAACCACTTGAAGATTTTTCGGCCTTTTCGCCATTGGAGGGGGGGGGGCGCTTTGTGGCTGCCCAAATTTGAAAGCATTAACGAGGTGGTGCAGGCCAAATCGCTTTGCAGACCGAACTTTCCGTGTTTTTGGGCCAAGGGGCTCCAGCGGTGATGTTTCCTGCTGGCGCCAGTCAAATAGCGGCCTGGTGAAGCGAAAACCGTTGCCGCGCTGGCCGCGCCACAAATCACCGACCGCTTTCCGGCATGGAGACATTCCCCAACTTCACGGTTAACTCTGCCAACACTCCGCAGTCCACGGATGGGTTGTATATTCAATAAGTGTTGGGTCTTTGTCCCGCCGTTCAGCGCGTCTTTCCAATGCGTTTATCGCGATCGCAGTCTTTTCATCTTTCAGGTCCATAAACATGAAGGCTTGTTGACATTATTCCCGGACCGCTGGTCGGCCATTTTGTGTAAAAATGCCAGTGATAAGAAGTACTGCCAGGCAAAAGGCGGACGGTGTCCCGTCCGCCTGTCGCGTTCTTAAACTTGAATTCGGTCAATACCGGTAGTGCTCTGGCTTGTAGGGCCCTTCCAACGGCACGCCGATGTAGTCGGCTTGTTTCTTCGTGAGTTTGGTCAGTTTCACGCCGATTTTTTCCAGGTGCAGCCGGGCGACTTCCTCGTCCAGTTTCTTGGGCAGACGATAAACGCCGATCTGGTTGGTGCCGCGGTTGGCCCAGAGGTCGAGTTGCGCGAGGCATTGGTTGGTGAAGCTGTTGGACATGACGAAGCTCGGATGACCGGTGGCGCAACCGAGGTTCACGAGCCGGCCTTCGGCGAGCAGATAAATCGTGCGCCCATTCGGGAGCACGTATTTGTCGTACTGCGGCTTGACGTTGATTTTTTTCACGCCCTTAAGGGTGTTCAAGCGATCCACCTGAATCTCGTTGTCGAAGTGGCCGATGTTACAGACGATGGCCTGGTCCTTCATCTTCAGGATGTGCTCCAGCGTGATGACGTCGCAGTTGCCGGTGGTGGTCACGTACAGGTCGCCTTCGCCGAGGGTGTCCTCGAGGGTCGTCACTTCGAACCCTTCCATGGAGGCTTGCAGGGCGTTGATGGGGTCAATCTCGGTCACAATGACACGCGCGCCGAAGCCGCGGAGTGAATGCGCGCAGCCTTTGCCGACGTCGCCGTAGCCGCAAACGACCGCGACCTTGCCGGCAATCATCACGTCGGTGGCGCGTTTGATGCCGTCGGCCAGCGATTCGCGGCAACCGTAAAGATTGTCGAATTTGGACTTGGTGACGGAATCATTGACGTTGATGGCGGGCACGAGCAGTTTGCCCTGCTCCAGCATTTGGTATAGGCGGTGCACGCCGGTGGTGGTCTCCTCGGAAACACCCTTCCAGTCCTTCACGACGGTGTGCCAGAAACCGGGACGTTCCTTGGCCACCTTCTTCAACAGCGCCTTGATGACGGCGACTTCATGGTTGTCACTGGGGGTGTTGACCCAGTCGCTGCCGTTTTCGAGTTCGTAGCCTTTGTGGATGAGGAGCGTGGCGTCGCCGCCGTCGTCCACGATGAGTTGCGGCCCCAGGTTGCCCGGATGCGTGAGTGCATTGAGCGTGAATTGCCAGTATTCCTCGAGCGTTTCGCCCTTGTGCGCGAACACCGGGATGCCGGCCTTGGCAATGGCGGCGGCGGCCTGGTCCTGGGTGGAGAAGATGTTGCAACTGGCCCAGCGCACGGACGCGCCGAGGGCCACGAGCGTCTCGATGAGAATGGCCGTCTCAATGGTCATGTGCAACGAACCGGTGATGCGCACACCCTTGAGCGGCCGGGTCGGGCCGTATTTTTTGCGGATGGCCATGAGGCCGGGCATTTCGTGCTCGCACACCTCGATGGTTTTGCGTCCCCACTCGGCGAGCGAAATGTCCTTGATGGCGTAATCGGGTTTGACCGCGCCGTTGCCGTTGACTTTGGCCGGCTTGGTACGGGAAGGTGAAAGTTTGATGGCTGGCATGACTTGGTTGCGAGTTGAGAGTTGAAGTTGAGAGTTAATCGTAGGCAGGCGCCTGCGCACGGGCCTTTTGCCCGGTCGCGGCGGCCTTTTTCACCGAGGATGACGCCGCATCGGATTTGGCCCGGGTGGCGGCACGTTTGAGTTCTTCGGCCTTGTCCGCGCGTTCCCAGGTGATGTCGGGGTCGTTTTTGCCAAAGTGACCGTAGTTGGTGGTCTTGGCATAAATCGGCCGGAGCAGGTTCAGCTGTTTGATGATGGCGGCGGGCTTGAAACTGAACACCTGGCAGACGGCTCTTTCAATGGCTTCATCGCTCACCACGCCCGTGCCGAAGGTGTTCACGCAAACCGAAACCGGATCGGGATAGCCAATGGCGTAGGCAAACTGGATTTCCGCGCTGGTCGCGAGGCCCGCTGCCACAATGTTCTTCGCCACATAACGACCCATGTACGCCGCGCTGCGGTCCACTTTCGACGGGTCCTTGCCGCTGAACGCGCCGCCGCCGTGCCGGCCCATGCCGCCGTAACTGTCCACGATGATTTTGCGGCCGGTCAGGCCGGTGTCGCCCTGCGGCCCGCCGACGACAAACCGGCCGGTCGGGTTGATGAGATAGGCGGTGTTTTTGGTGAGCAGGTTTTTCGGCAAGGTTTTTTTGATGACTTCTTCGATGCAGAATTCCTTGATCGTCTCATGCTTCGCATCGTACGAATGCTGGGTGGAGATGACGACGTTGGTGATTTCGACGGGCTGGTCATTCACATAGCGGACGGAAACCTGGCTTTTTGCGTCGGGACGCAGCCATTTGACCTTGCCGGTCTTGCGGATGCGGGTGAGTTCACGGCCCAACTGGTGCGCGAACATGATGGGGGCCGGCATCAATTCCGGCGTTTCGGTCGTCGCATAACCGAACATCAATCCCTGGTCGCCGGCACCCTGCTCGGCGGTGTCCTTGCCTTCGGCCGCGCGCGCGTCCACGCCCTGGGCGATGTCCGGCGATTGCGACGTGATGGCGTTCATGATCAGCACCTTGTCGGCGTGAAACACGTCGTCGTCGTGCGTGTAACCGATGTCGCGGATGGCCTGGCGCGCGATGGCGTTGAAATCGAGCTTCGCCTTGGTCGTGATTTCGCCGCCCACTACAACGAGGTTGCATTTGGCGTAGGTTTCGCAGGCGACGCGGCTGTGCGGGTCCTGCGCGAGGCAGGCATCGAGCACGTAGTCGGAAATGGTGTCACAAACCTTGTCCGGATGGCCTTCACCAACGGACTCGGACGAAAAGATGAAATTTTTACTCATGGATGAATTGGTTCAAATGTCATATTGACGTATCAAGATAAGATGATATATCAGATTGGAAGCGCGTCAACTGCTTTCTGAAAAAACCCGGCGCGCTCTGGAAACGATGTCGTCGGCACTGAAATCACTTCGGGCCCTGTCCGATCCAACGCGCCTGCGAATGGTGGCGCTGCTGGAGCGGGAGGAGTTGTCGGTCAACGAGTTGCAGGAGGTCACTCGCCTCGGCCAATCGCGCATCTCCACGCACCTGGGCCTGTTGCAGGACGCCGGTTTGCTGCAATCGCGGCGCGAGGGCAAGCGGACGTTCTACCGGTCGAGCCCAACGGCTGACGGCGCGGCGCGCGAACTGATTCAACTGGCCATCCGTGGCGCGAAGGAACTGCCCGAATACGACGGCGACCAGATCAATCTCAAACGCATTCTCACCCGCCGTCGCGAACAGGCACAGGTTTATTTCAACCAGATTGCCGGGCGTTTCGACCGGGTCTATGGGCCGGGCCGTTCGTGGCAGGCGTTCGGGCATCTGCTCCTGCGGATTTTGCCGCCGTTGGCGGTGGCCGACTTGGGCGCGGGCGAAGGCCTGTTGAGCGAACTGCTGGCGCGCCGCTGCAAAAAGGTCATTGCCGTGGACAATTCGGAGAAGATGGTGGCGTTTGGCGCGGCCAAGGCGAAGAAGAACGGGCAGAAAAACCTGGAATTCCGGCTGGGCGATTTGCAGAACCCGCCCATCGAACCCAGCAGCGTTGACCTTGTGATTCTAAGCCAGGCCTTGCACCATGCCGAAGTCCCGGCCCGGGCGATCGCCGCCGCTTGCAAAATTCTCCGGCCGCGCGGACAGATCATGATTCTGGATTTGCTCAGGCACAACTTCGAGAAGGCGCACGAACTTTACGGCGACCGCTGGCCGGGGTTTGCCGAGAGTGATTTGCATCGGTGGCTGGAGGATGCCGGGTTCAAAAAGATCGAAATCAGCGTTGTCGCCCGCAAAGAACAGCCGCCGCATTTCCAGACCATTCTGGCCGGGGCGGAAAAATAAATTTCGCGCGAAGACCGTGAAGTTTACGAAGGAAAACTTTCACCTTCGCGCGACGCAACCTCCAGTTCAGCTGACAATCAAGTTCACCAGCTTCTTCGGCACGACGATGACTTTCTTGACCGTCTTGCCGGTGATGAACGATTGCACCTTTTCCGAGGCCCTGGCGGCGGTTTCGAGTGCGGCGTTGTCGGCGTTGGCCGGGGCCTTGATGACGTCGCGGAGTTTGCCGTTCACCTGGACGGGAATTTCCATCTCGCTTTCGACGAGCAACGTCGGATCAAACTTCGGCCAGCAGGCATAAGCCAAACTTGGGTGTTGAATGTTGAATGTTGAATGTTGAATGTTCAGCTTCGCCCAAAGCTCTTCCGCCAGATGCGGGGCAAAGGGCTGGAGCAATATCAGGAAATCGCGCAACACGGAAACAGGTTTGGCCTCCCAGGTCATGGCTTCATTGACAAAAACCATCAACGCAGAAATGGCCGTGTTGAAACGCAAGGCATCGAGGTCTTCGGTGGCTTTCTTGATGCACGCGTGAAGGGTTTTCAGTTGGGCTGGAGTCGCTGCGATGTCTTTGATGGCGGAATCCAAGTGAATTAAATCGAGCAATTCTCTGCGTCTCTGCGCCTCTGCGGTTGTCCCGGCTTGCTCAAATTCCGTCTCGGATTTTTCATCCACGAACAGCCGCCACACACGGCCGAGAAAACGATAGACGCCCTCAACGCCCTTGGTGCTCCACGGCTTCACCATTTCCAGCGGGCCCATGAACATTTCAAAAAGGCGCAAGGCGTCCGTGCCGAAATCCTTCATGACGTCATCGGGGTTTACCACATTGCCGCGTGACTTGGACATTTTCTGTCCGTCTTCGCCGAGGATCAGGCCTTGATTGACGAGCTTGAAGAACGGTTCGGGCGTGGAGACATGGCCAAGGTCGAAAAGCACCTTGTGCCAGAACCGGGCGTAGAGCAGGTGCAGGACGGCGTGTTCGGTGCCGCCCACATACAAATCAACTCCTGGCGTCGTTGATTTGGGAGTTGGGAGTTGGGAGTTGGAAGCTGGGGAACCCATCCAGTATTGCTCGGCCTCCTTGCCGACGAACGCGTTCGGATTTTTCGAGTCGAGATAACGTAGATAATACCAGCAACTGCCAGCCCATTGCGGCATGGTGTTCGTCTCGCGCGTTGAGCCGTCGGGCAGGTTCACCCAATCCTTGGCGCGGGCGAGCGGTGGCTCGCCGGTGGCCGTCGGTTTGTAATCGGTCAATTCCGGCGGCAGAACTGGCAATGCGGATTCAGGCAAGGCTTCGTGATAGGACTGGCCGTCCGGGCCTTTTTTCCAAACAACCGGAAACGGCTCGCCCCAGTAACGCTGACGGCTGAACAACCAGTCGCGCAACTTGTAGTTGACCGTCTTTTTGCCAAGACCTTTGGCTTCGAGCCAGCCGGTGATTTTCCGTTTGGCTTCGTCGGTGGGCAAACCGTTGATGGAAATTTCCGGCCCGGTCGAATTAACCGAAATTCCGTCACCGACAAATCCGTGCCAGTCCGTCTTCGGGTCGGGTGGCTGAACGACTTGGACGATGGGCAGATTGAATTTGGTGGCGAACTCGAAGTCGCGGGTGTCGTGCGCCGGCACGGCCATGATGGCGCCGGTGCCGTAGCTGGCGAGAACGTAGTCTGCAATCCAGATGGGAATTTTCTCGCCATTGACCGGATTGATGGCGAAAGCGCCGGTGGAGACGCCGGTTTTGTCTTTCGCCAATTCCGTGCGTTCCAAATCTGATTTTCGAGCGGCAAATTGTTTATAGTCTTCAACCGCTTTTTTGTATTCTGTTGTTGTTAGGTGTTCGATGAACGGGTGCTCTGGAGACAAAACAAGATACGTTGCTCCGAACAATGTGTCAGGCCGAGTTGTGTAAACCTTGAGCGGCCAACTTTCTGATGATTCTCGCGAAGCTGAGAAAATTACTTCCGCTCCTTCACTTCGCCCAATCCAATTCCGCTGCATTTCCTTGAGTGAATTAGTCCAGTCAATCGTGTCGAGATCGGTCAGAAGTTTTTCGGCGTAGGCGGTAATGCGAAGCATCCATTGGCGCATCGGCTTGCGGATAACGGAAAATCCACCAACTTCGCTTTTGCCATCCACGACTTCTTCGTTGGCGAGAACAGTACCAAGTTCTTCACACCACCAGACCGGCGCTTCGGTGACATAAGCGAGACGATATGTGTCGCGGTGAATTCTTTTGTGGTTTTCAGTTATGCATCCGCTCAAATCCAGCGTTTCAATCGGTTCGGCCTTGTTCGTTTCCGGATTGAACCACGAGTTGTAGAGCTTCAGAAAAATCCACTGGGTCCATTTGAAGTAATCCGGGTCGGTGGTGGCGAGTTCGCGCGACCAGTCGTAGCTGAAGCCGAGCGATTGAATCTGCCGCTTAAACGTGGCGATGTTCTGTTCGGTGGTCTGGCGCGGATGCTGGCCGGTCTTGACGGCGTATTGCTCGGCGGGCAGGCCGAAGGCGTCCCAGCCCATCGGGTGCAGGACGTTGAAACCGAGCGCGCGTTTGTAGCGCGCCAGGATGTCCGTGGCAGTATAACCTTCCGGATGGCCGACGTGCAGGCCGGCGCCGCTCGGATAAGGAAACATGTCGAGGATGTAAAATTTGGGCGGGGCCTTGCGGCCGGCCACCATTGAATCTGCGCCATGTCGTTGGGCAAAGGGATGGTTTTCCGGGATTTTTTCACCGGGATTAAAAGCGCGAAAAGCCTGCTGTTCCTCCCAGATTTTTTGCCATTTGGGTTCGATCAGATGAAATGGATATTGCCGGCGGCTGTTCGCCATAGAGGCGGGATTTTGCGGAAAGTAACGCCGTGGAGCAATCGCGGAATTGATATCACCGGCGGTGTCTGCGCCGGAGGTCAACCGTCACAGAAATTTTTGAATCGCCTGCTCGTCACCTTCCGTGCCCAGCAGGTAAAGTTTATCGCCCTGCGCCCAGACAGCGGTGGCGATCCGGTTGATTTGGATGAATTGCGGCGGAGTGGTGTTGGGCGCGCCCTTGACCGAGGTGCGGTTCACCACGAACAGCCAGAGATCGCCCGGTTGACCGGGCGGCAAGGGCTTGCCGGTGCGGAAACAAATCATGGAAACCTTTGCGCTTTTCCAATCCTCGATCGCGCAGCCGGTCGCGTCGGCCTTTTCGAGCGTTGCCGGCAGGGTGTAATCCGCCGGCGCCTGATTCCGGGCGAGATAGGCGCGGATTTGCGTCAGGTCATTCGTCACGTAGCTCATCGCATAACCGCTCGTGGCAACGTAAATCATCCGGTTTTGATAATTGGCCAGGGTGTTTTTGTTGGCCGCATTTCCAGCAAACAACGGCCAATACTGCGCTGAAACCAGGACGGACGCGCCGATGGCCACGATGGCCAGGGCGGCGACCATCACGTTGCGCCGGACAGACATTTTGGCCTGGGCCGCCTGCTCGGAAATGATTTGTTCCTTCAGTCCGGCGGGCACCGGGATCTGGCGGAACTTCGCGCGCAAAACCTCCTGTCGGGCGCAATACTCGCCAAACCAGCGCGCCAGCTCCGCGTCTTGTTTTACCAGCGCGAGGGCTTCGACGATTTGCGGATCGGCGTCGTCCGTCGAGCCGGGCCGGTAAAGCAGTAAAATATTTTTGGCGTCGTCGCGGTTCATAAATCCGTCTGCAGGGAGGACGATCCGATGACGGTTCCCCCCGTCAACAATTGGTGCAACCGGTCGAGGCCGCGCGCCAGGCGCGATTTGACGGTGCCGATCGGCACTTCAAGAATGCCGGCGATTTCAAGATAGGAATAATCCTGCAGGTAGAACAGGGCGACCGGCGACCGGTAAATTTCGTCCAAGTGTCCCAGCGCGGCGAGCACCTGCGCGGTATCCAGTTGATTGAGCGGGGCCGGCGACACGACGGGAAGTTCGGCGGCCGCCTGCTCGAGATCCATGTGGGGAAAACGAACCTGTTTCCTCCGCACACCCAGAAATTCGCGGTGGAGGGTGGTAAACAACCAGGTTTTCACTTTTGATTCATCACGCAATTGGTGGCCCTTGGCCGCCCAGATGCAAAACGTCTGTTGGGTAAGGTCGCAGGCATCCGCCTCGTCACGCGTCAGACTAAAGGCAAATTGGTACAACGACTGGTAATGACAAGTCACCAGACTTTCAAAATCCAAGCCGTTAGCCATATCGCAGCATCAAGATTAAGAGTCGTTTATGTGCCAATTGTTCCCCTCTGGCCGCTTTATAAATTTTTCGGGTCATTGACCGGGTGGTGGAGCGAATGGGCTCTGGAACCGGTCCCCAATGATACCACCAACGGGAACAAGTTGTCCACCCATCCCTCTTAACAGGGAGAATGGTGTCCCTTGGTGCAAAAGCAAACTTGAAAAGGCTGAATCCAAAATCGGGACATGAGACCAGGGCCGCCGGCTGTCTTTCGGGCAGCGGCTTATCGAATCCGAGCGGGTGTCGTCACCCGCTTTCATCCGGCTGGAAAAAGCCGTTGGCGGCCCGGGATTTCGTGAAGCCCGTCGAAAAGAAGCGGTTGCTTGTGATTCAATGGGTTGCCCGGCATTGGGTTCAGCCGATTGGCAGGGCTTAAAAACAGAACAACCAGGAATTTATGAATACGATGCGAAGTATTTCCCGATGGGCGGGTATGGCTGTTGGAGTGATGATATTTGCCCACCCGCTTGCCGGGCTTGCGGCCACAGTCACGGTATTCGTCGGCAACACCAATCTCTCGGGTTTCGCCGCCGATGTCTTTGTGCCCCCCAGCACGAATATCAGCGTGAACGACAGCGTGGTCTGGGTTTGGGAGGGGATGCGCCATTCCACGACCAGTGGCACGAACGGATTGTCTGGTGATGACAATGGGGTGCCCAGCGGATTGTGGGATTCCACGGTGACCAATGCTCCGCATGCATTCACCAACACCTTCACTTCCCCCGGCAATTTTTCGTATTTCTGCCAGACGCATTTCTCGATTGGCATGACCGGACTGATAAGTGTCGCTTCGGTCGATCTGCCGCCAACGGTTTCAATTAACAATCCGCCCAGCGGCGCCACTTTCAGCGCCCCCGCTTCCTTCACCCTGGCCGCGACCGCATCCGATGCGGATGGAGGAACCGTCACCAATGTCCAGTTTTTCCAGGGGGCAACCTCCCTGGGCCATGTCACGACCAGTCCTTATTCGGTGCCGGTGAACAATCTGGCTGCCGCCGATTACACCTTTTCGGCCGTGGCTTCGGACAACGCCGGGTTGACCGCCACGAATGCCGTCACGATTCACGTGGTCACGCCGGTTCCCATTGTTCTCAGTGCGCCGCAGTTTTTGTCGCCGACGGATTTTCGGTTCAATTACACCGCAAACGCGGGGCTGACGTATATTGTTCAACGGGCATCGGATTTAAGTTCAGGCAATTGGACAACTCTCAGCACCAACATCGCCACCGGCAGTCCGATTTTGTTCAACGACACGGCCGTTTCGGGAAGCCTGGCGTTCTATCGCGTCGGTTTGTTGCCGAATCCGTGATTCCCTTACGCCGGAAGCGCAAATCCGCTATTCCGACCGGGAGACCGGGTGGATTAACGAAGTGCTGAAAAGTATGTGGTCACGGGCATTCATCATCGCCATTTTCGGTTTCGGTGTGTTTATGGTGCCGAACTCGAAATCGGCGGAGTCCGCGGGTTCGGACGAATCCAACGCGCGCGTGTTTACAGCCAGAGGAGTCGTGCGTGAACTCAGTCCTGAAGATCGAACGGTCACCATCAGTCACGAGGCGGTTTCCAATTACATGGGCGCCATGACCATGCCGTTCAAGGTCCGGGATGCCGCGGAAATGACCGGCTTGCGTCCCGGGGACAAAGTTACCTTTCAGCTGCACGTAACCACGACGGAAAGCTGGGTGGATCAGATCACCCGCATTGGAACGGTTCCATTGGTGGAACGCAAACCGCCGCCGCCCGAGACCCAACCCGTCCATGGCCGGAATCCGCTATGGTATTACAAATTCACCAATGAACTGGGGCGGGCTGTGAGCTTGAGCGATTTTCACGGACAGGCGCTGGCCGTCACTTTCATTTACACGCGCTGTCCGTTGCCGGATTACTGTCCGCGGTTATCACGGAATTTCCAGGAGGCGTCGCAAAAACTCGATTCCCGGACCGGCGCGCCCACCAACTGGCATTTCCTTTCCATCTCTTTTGATTCCCAATTCGACACGCCGGCGGTGTTGCAAGCTTACGGAAAGAGTTATCAATATGACCCGGCGCACTGGAGTTTCCTGACCGGTCCGCCGGACAAAATTGCCGAGCTGGCCCGGCTTTCCGGTGTCCACTACGAATCCAGCGAGGGGCTGATCACCCACAACTTTCGCACGCTGATCGTGGATGGCAACGGCCACCTGCAGACCGTCTTCCCGATCAGCGGGGATTTTTCAGATTCCATCATTGCCGAAATCATCAAGGCCGCTGCGGTCACCAATCAACCCAACGAACGTTGAAACCCATGGTCAACGCGATGAAACGCGGGATGAGTTTGAAGCCGGCAGTCATCGTCATACTGGCCATCGGGACGGCAGGGGTCGTCACCCTCCTTTTGAATTCCTGTTCCACCACGCCCGGCGAAGTGGTGGTGCCCCTGGAAATTCCCGGCGCGCATTATGTCGGAAACCAGGCCTGCCTGGACTGTCACGCGGAGATCGTCCGGGAATTTCCCGCCAGTCCCCATGCCCGGGTTCATTTCGAAGACGCGGCCATGGCTGGCGATACCGGTTGTGAATCCTGCCACGGTCCCGGCAGCAAACATATTGAATCCGGCGGCAACGCCCAATTCATCATCAATCCGGGCAACGACCCCGCGTCCTGTTTCCAATGTCATCTGGACGTTCAAGCCGAATTCAACCTGCCGCAGCATCACCCGGTCATCGAGGGACACATGAGTTGCGTGCAGTGCCACGATCCGCATGGGGGGGATATTCTCAAGCCGAAAGGCGGTCTGGCGATGGCCCGGCAGAACGAGAGTTGCGCGCAATGCCATCGTGAGCAGACGCGCCCGTTTGTTTTTGAGCACGAGGCCCTGCGCGAAGGCTGCACGGTCTGCCACAACCCGCACGGCTCAATCAATGAGAAGATGCTCAATGAGAGCGACCCCAATCTCTGCCTGCGTTGCCACGCCCAGGTACAGGAGCCGGGCGGAGACATTTTCATTGGCAACACCGATCATACCCCATTGCTGCAAATTGGCACCTGCTGGACGGCGGGATGCCATACGGCAATTCACGGCTCCAATGTGGATCCCCGGTTGAGGTATTGAACGCGAAATGTGATGTGTGAAACACAGGAACAATCGAGGGCCCGCCGGACCCGGAAGCGCCGATGCCATCCCGCGTTTCACGTCTCACTCGCCATTTCCACCTTGTGCTTTTCGCTCCCGGCCGCGGAAACCAACTCCGTAAAACTGCCGCCGCCGGCCAATGTAAAGATTGTCTTCGACCGGGATATCCGGCCCATGCTCGAAACGTCCTGCCTGCGCTGTCATGGCGGGGAAAAACCGAGGAGCCACTTCCGGCTCGACGGCCGCGCGGCCGCCATCCGCGGCGGGGACGAAAACACCAACGACATTGTTCCGGGAGACAGCACCGACAGTTGGTTGATCCACTATGTGGCGCAGCAGGTGAAAGAAATGGAGATGCCGCCGATTGGCAAAGGCCGTCCGCTGGCCCCGGAACAAATCAGCCGCCTGCGCGCGTGGATTGATCAGGGCGCCAACTGGAGCACGACGAATTCACCGGCGCAACTCGCCTTTACCTTCGCGCCCACGCTTCGCTGGATTGAGGTCCAGGGGGACAAGGCGAAATTCCGCGAGCTTCAAGGCGTCAACGACGGATTTTCCGGCGGTGCCGGGGAGTTTTCATTTATCCAGCAAACCAGTCCCACGGAGAAATTCTCGCTGGACGGGCATGTGATTGCGCCTGATCGGGATTTCAAGTTAAGGCTGGCGGTGGATGAGACCGACCGCGGTTTTGTCCACGCCGGTTTTGACGAATGGCGCAAATACTACGACGACCGCGGCGGATACGATCCGGCGGTGGTTCCGCCCGAACTGGGTTTGAACCGCGATTTGTATGTGGATAACGGGCAATTCTGGATTGATTTCGGTTTGACCCTGCCGCGCTGGCCGCAAATCGTGCTGGGCTACGAATACGATTTCAAACAGGGCACCGAATCCATGCTCGACTGGGGGTACGCGGGCGGCGTCAACATTGCCCCCGCGACGAGGGCCATTGACGAACAAACGCACATCCTCAAGCTCGACGCGACGTATGATTTCAACGACTGGCATCTGGAAGACAACGCGCGGGTCGAATTTTACAGTGAAAACAATCGCAGCGATGAAACGAACACCTGGCTCTCCGCCGCCTTCGGCACGCCCGACGCTCCGAGCACCCGGGACGATTATCATCATGTCCAGGGCATGAATACGCTGACGCTGGAGAAACAAATCCGCGACTGGTGGTTTTTGTCCGGCGGTTACTATTATTCGCGACTCGAGGGCAGCGACTTTTTCAACCAGACCAACAGTCCGAAGTTTGAATTGTTCGTTACCGAGCCGTCTTCCTGGAGCAGCGGCAAAATCACGTTACGGCGTGAATCGGAAGTCTTCAGCCTGGCCAGCCTCTTCCTGCCGCTGGACGATTTGACCTTCTCGCTCGGCACGCAAAATGAATGGACACGGGAAGAGGGTTTCGGTGACAGCGTTCCGAGTTTTGAATCCGGCAACAGCACCTCCGCGGACGCGAATGATAACGAGTTCAAAGCCTCGCAGGACGCGGATTTGCGCTTCACAAAAATTCCCTTCACGGTTCTGTTTGCCGGGGCGCGGTCCGATGAAGGCAGCATCGGTGAATTTCAGCAGCAAGGCGCCGGGCAGTTGACGAACCAAACCGACGTTATGAGCATCCGATATGATCTCCGAACCGGTTTCAACACCTCGCCCTGGCGCTGGGTTGCCTGGGAAGCGGAATATCAAAGGCAATACAGCGATTGGGATTATAACCACTCCGTTGACTGGTTTGCCAGTCCCTATGGCGACCCGGTGTATGGCGCCCCGCAAAATGGTTATCCGGCGTTCATTCTCAGCCGAAGGATCCAAAGTGATGGATTTGAAACCAAACTGACGTTGCGCCCGCTAAACTGGCTGCGAACCACCTTGAGCTATCAACTCACCGCCACGGAATATTCGTCGAAAACGGATCCCAGTCCCGTCGCTTTGGGGGCCGGGCCGGGCGGCCCGATTGACGACGGGCAATCGCGTGCGCAAACTTGCGGTCTTACCGCTACGTTGACACCGTTCCGGCGATTTTATTTTTCCGGAACGTTTACTTACAGCCATTCCCGCACCGTCACCGCTGACACCGGCGCCCCGGCCACTTCATCGGTCGTGCCTTACCGTGGAGACATTTACACTTTTACGGGCACCACCGCGTACGCGTTGAATGCGAAAACCGGTTTGCAGGCCGGCTACAGCTTTTCGTGCGCCGGCTACGGGCAAAACAACTCCGCCAACGGGGTGCCGCTCGGCCTGGATTACACGCGTCAGGTTTTATTTGCGGGGGTTACCCGGCAACTCGCCAAAAATTTTTCCGGGGCGTTGCACTATGAATTTTCGCGATACTCCGAACCCGGCAGCGGCAACCTGAACGACTTCACCGCCCACGGCGTCTTTGCGACGCTGGTTTACAAATGGCCGTGAGCATCAGTCGCCGCCCACGTCAATCGCAGTCCTTCGAGTGTCAGGTTCGGTTCGACGGCGGAAATTTCCGGCAGTTTTGAAGCCATCAACCGCGCGTAACCGCCTGTGGCGATGACCGGCAAATCCCTTGCCCGCAGCTCGCGCTTCAATTCGGCGATCAATTCGCGCACCAGCCCGCGATAACCATGCACCGCGCCAACCAGCATCGCCTGTTCCGTGTTTTTGCCGACCACGGCGGTCACTTCACGAATCCGGATTTTGGGCAGCAACGCTGTTTTCTCGTGCAGATAATCCGTCATGGCCGCCAATCCCGGCGCGATGATGCCCCCCGCGTAGTGGCCCGCGCGATTGACGACGTCAAACGTCACCGCCGTGCCAAAATCCACCACCACCACCGGCGCGCCAAAGTGATGCCGCGCGGCCACCGCGTTGGCCAGCCGGTCGGGACCGATGGTGTTGGGTTTGGGATAATCAATGCCCAGGCCGCGCACCGTTTTGGGCGTGAGTTCCAGCGCGCTTGTCTTCCAAAGCCGGCGGAGGGCGTGGTGAACCCATGGCGTCACACGTGGCACGACACTGCATAAAACCGCCCCCTCGATTTTTTGGGGGCCGACGAATCCAGCCACGCCCGCCGGGGCGTTTCCGCCCCTCCATTCGCCCGTGGGCAGGTTGATTTGCCGCACCACGCGCCGGCCGTTCGCCAGGCCGACGTGCGTGTGCGTGTTGCCGATGTCAAAAAGCAGGATCATGGTCCCGCAGATTGCGCTGATGAACGCAGATGGTTTGGTGGTTGATGGCTTGAAGGGTCATTGGCAGTGTAATGCAAGACCATCCGTTGAAATTCCAAAGCAGGTGATCCAAAGTTAAATAACAGTGCCCGGGTGAACTTCGTGGCATTCAGATAATTGATGACTTGGGATTTTTCCGAGTCACCCAGTTTTTCGATGGCTTTCAACTCCACCAAAATGTCTCCGAAGCAGATAAAATCCGCCTTGTAAGCACAAGCCAACGGTCGTTTTTTGTATTTCACCTGGAGAGGCACTTCGCGCTGAAATGGAATCTGATGCTCTGTCAGTCCGACCGCCAGGGCTTCCTGGTAAACTGCCTCCAGAAATCCATGACCGAGTTCACGATGAACCTCCATGGCCGCACCGATGATTGCATACGTTTGTGGATCAGAGTTCACTGGTTGCCGGTGACAGTCTATGTCGCCGAACACAAATCAAAAGCAAAGAATTCATCCGCGTAAATCTGCGGTGTCTGCGGGGAATCATTTTTCCAGGGTGACGTCGCCGCCGTTGATGCGCTCCAGATGGCCGTGCTCGGTCCGCAACAGCAACTCGCCGCTTTCGCCAAGCGATTCCGCCCGGCCCCGCAGGCGGCGGTCGCCGATTTGAATGGTCACGTCCCGGCCGATGGTTTTGCAATGCGCCTCCCATTCGTCCGCGACTTCGGCAAATCGCCCGCCGCCCACGCGCAGGTAATCGTTGTCCAGTTCGCTGAGCATGGCCGTGGCCAGGTCGGCGCGTGAAACGGGCCGGCCCGACTCGATTTTCAGCGACGTTGCCTGTTTGCGCAAATCCGCCGGTAATTCACCCGCCCCCAGGTTCACGTCCACGCCGATGCCAAGAATGACGTGTTTGACGCGGTCCAGTTCCGCGCTGAGTTCGGTCAGCACGCCCGCGACTTTTTTTCCACCCACCAGAATGTCGTTCGGCCATTTGATTTCGGGGTGCAAGCCGGTCTCGGCGGCAATGGCGCGGCGCAGGGCCGTCGCCGCCGCCACCGTCAACTGGGTGGTTTCCTGCGGATGCAAATCCGGGCGCAGCAACACGGAAAACCAAAGTCCCTTGTAGGCGGGCGAAAGCCATTTCCGCCCCAGCCGGCCGCGGCCCCTGGTTTGCGATTCGGCGAACACCACCACGCCTTCCTTCACCCCGTCGCGCGCCAGCTTTTCCATCACGTCGTTCGTCGAGGTGGTCTGCTCAAAAACGCGGATGTCCCGGCCGATGACCCTGGTTTTATAAAGGCGCGCCAGCAAATCGTCCGCGTGCAGCACATCCGGCACGCTGACGAGGCGGTAGCCCAGGTGCGGGCCGGCCTCGATGTCGTAGCCGAGCCGGCGGAGTTCCTCGATATGCGCCCAGATGGCCGCGCGGCTGACGTGCAATTGCTCGGCCAGGTCCGCGCCCGACACACCGTCGGGGTTGGCGCGCAGGGCCGAAAGGATTCTCGAGTCGGTGGTCATATCCGTTTTAACCCTCAAAATCCAGGCCGATGTCCACCGCGCGCGCGGAATGCGTGAGCGCGCCGACGGAAATGAAATTCACGCCGCTCCCGGCAATGGCATGGACGTTCGCCGGATTCACCCCGCCGCTGGCCTCGGCAGGTGCGCGGCCCTTGATTTTCTGCAAGGCGAGCCGGAGTTGCACCAGGTTCATGTTATCGAGCAGAATGATGTCCGCGCCCGCCTCGGCCGCCTGTTCGGCCTGCTCCAGGGTGTCAGCTTCCACTTCGATTTTCAGTTGCGGAAATTGGTCGCGCGCGCGGGCGACGGCAGCGGCGATGGCGTTCGGTTTTTCACCCCGCAGGGCGGCGAGATGGTTGTCCTTGATCAGGATCATGTCGGACAGGCCGAGGCGGTGATTTTTCCCGCCGCCGCACAGGACGGCATATTTTTCAAACCGCCGCCAGCCGGGCGTCGTTTTGCGCGTATCGAGGATCTGCGCCCGGGTTCCCCGGACGGCGTCGACGAATTGCGCGGTCAGCGTGGCGATGCCGGAAAGCCGCTGAACAAAATTCAGTGCCACGCGTTCGGCGCTCAAGATGGGGCGCGCCGGGCCGGAAACGCGCAGTAACACGTCGCCGGTTTTCAAGGATTGACCGTCCCGGGCGAGCCGTTCGATTTTCAATGCGGGCGAAAGTTCGGCAAAGGCGGTTTCCGCGAAGGCGAGTCCGGCGACGACCAGCGGTTCGCGGGCGCGCATGACGGCCCGGGCCGTCGCCGCGGCCGGCACCGTGGCAAGCGTGGTGGCATCGCCGCTGCCGATGTCCTCGGCGAGGGCGATTTGGACGGCTTGACGGACTTCGGCGATGGACAATTCCACACCGTCAAGATGACGGTGAAAGGAAAGGGGGAAAAGGAAAAATGGGCGGTTTGAAAAGCTGCGAACGGAACCCCGGAATCAATTGGCCGCATTCAGGGAGAAAAATTCTTCGGCCAATTCATCTACATTTTCCGCCGCTTCCGTGTTGGGTTGGGTGGCCAGAACCAGCAGCGCGCCGTCCGGTCGCGGGAACAGGTAGATTTGGCCCTGCTCAAAGGTCCAGGAGAGCCGTCGGGGGGCCAGTCCGTGGCTGGTCAGGAAGGTCGTGGTCTCCGCCAGTTGATGCAGGACCTGATCCAGACGTTCGCGCGGGCAAATTTCATTGAAGCTGTGACTCAGGCAGGTGGCATCGGGCAGGCGCATGCCGCAGCCCAGCAAGCCGGACGCGATGGCGCCGGTGGCCAGCCATTCCTGCAAGGTGTCATTCATCGGAATTGGGTCGCGGATTTTTCACCGCCGGTTGAAACGCGCACAAAGACCAGGCGATCCGCCCTCGCTTGCGCCACCACCCGGCTGCCGGTGAGTTGGATTTCCAGCCGGTCGAAATTTCCCAGCGGTATCAATTGGCCGAAGGACGCCGCTTGTTGCGCCATATTTTGCAGCAGCGCCACCCGGGCGGAGGTGTCCGGGCATTGCCAGGCGTACAGGGGCTCACCTTGGCCCGAACAAATCAGGGTCTCCTCGACCCGCGCGGCCAGATGAAAAGCCGTGGTGGAGCTTTCGAACGCCGGTTTCGTTTCCAGTGGGGGAACCGGCCCGGTCGCTGACGCTTGCGCCGCCATGGTTTCGTCGCGCACCCGGGCGGCTTCCATGAGCAGGAATTCCCATTGGCCATCGATGCTGCGTTTGGCCGGCAATTCAAACGGGTGCAATTGAAACTCGCCACTGGGGAGGGACAGCAACTGGTAGAAGGCGTTCTCGCCCGCCAGGTCATCGGCCTGTGCGTGAATAATCCGGCCGTCTTCGATGTACACCCGGCCGCGCAACTGCTGGTTGTGGATTTCCAGGATGGACGAGTTGCGGCCGAGGCATTCCATTTGAATGACATCCTGCAAACCGACCCGGCGCAGCACACCCTGGAAGCCTTCCCGCGGTGTCCAGGTGATCAATTCCTCCAGCATGATGAAGATGGACCTTAACCCCTCGGGCGAGCGCGGTTTTTCAATGAATAATTCAGCGCCCTCGGCCAGGCACGCGGAACGCTTCTCCTCGGTGGCGTTGGAGGTAACCACCGCTTTTTTTAGATCGGGATGGCTCCGATTGAGAATGTGGAGGAATTGGATCCCATCCAGCATCGGCATGTTGACATCCGATACCACCAGATCGATTTGGCGGACTTTCAGCAGCTCCAACGCCTGATCCACGGAGGTGGCGCAGTGGATTTGCCAGATGTTTTCGCCCAGGGACGCGAAGAAATCCCGAATCATGGCGAGAAAGTCGCCGTCATCGTCCACGAACAAAAGCTGATATTGTTTTGCCGGTGCGTTCACTTTTGGCTCGAAAATTTACGGGATTATACCGCAATTCCCATACCGGAAGTTGTCGGCGCAAGGCACAAAACGCCGCCATTTTCAACGGTTTTCAATTTAACGCCGTCAGGGCGATTTGGGCCGCCCGCTGCACCAGTGGGTCACCGTCCTGAACGGCTTCCCCCAGAATGGATTTGGCGTTTCGTTCCCGCAGGTTTCCAAAGGCCACCGCCGCCGCCAGCCGCAGGTCGCGGTCACGGTCATGGAGCAGGTCGGCCAGAATGGCAAAGGCGGCGTGTCGGGCAGGGTCCGGTGTCGGTCCTGCCGGGACCGTTGGTGGGGGCACGTCCGCCGGATCTGGAACAATGCTGTTGAGTTGTTCCAGCAGTTTGGTGGCACTGTGCCGGACCCAGTATTCCCGGTGATTCAACGCGGTCTCGACCTCCGGCAATGCCTGGCGGGCCTCCCTGGTCTTCAACCATTGACGGTCAATCAACTGGAGTGAATTGGTTGCGGCGTTGCGGACGGTGCTTTCGCTGTCCAACAACGCGCGGACCAGGAAAGTAATCGCGCGCGCGTCACGGATCCGGCCCAGGGCCACCGCCGCGCCCTCGCGCACATCGCGATCCTTGTCCCGCAATGCCAGGCAAAGTCCGTCCACGGCCGAAGGCTCGCCCAGCGCGCCCAACACCTTGACCGCCGCCTGGCGCACTTCCCAGGAGGAATCTTTCAGCGCACGGATCAATCCGGGCACGGCCCGTTTGCCGTCACATTTGGCGGCGGCTTCCACGGCGACGGAACGGACGCTGGCATTTTGGTCCCTTAACAGGCGTTCCACGGCTTCGAAGGTGGAGGGATCGGCGAAGCGTTGAAGTGCTTCCAGGGCGGCGATGCGCAGGGCCGATGTGTTTTTCCGAAGGGCTTCCAACAACGGTTTGATGACGTTCCGGTCGTCCATTTCGCCCAGCGTCTTGACCGCCTCGAGTTGCTTGTCCGGCGGCCCATGCCGGAGCAGTTCAAATAAAGGTTCAATGGCCTCGGTGCCCAGCGCGGCAACCTGGCGCAGCGTGCCGGTCGCCATGAGATGCAGCGCGCGTTCGGTGTCGCTGTCGGGCTGCCAGCCCAGTTGCTTCAAGCTGTGGGAGGCGCGCGACCGGACGGTCGGCTCGATGTCCCGGAGCAATCGGACCAGCCAACTGACTGCCTGTGGGTCGCCCAGTTGGCCCAAAGCCTCCGCCGCCGCCGCGCGTGCCAGCGGAGCCGGGTCGCGCAACAGTTGCATCAGTGGTTCGACTGCCCGCCGGTCTTGAAACCTGCCCAACCCACGGGCGGCAGCGCTGCGGACCTCCGCCTCTGCGTCCTTGAGCGCAAAGAGCAGGGGCTCCACGGAATCGGAATGCTCGGAATGAGCGAGCTTTTCGACTGTCGCCAGCCGAGTCTTTGGATTGCTTACGCGAAGCTGTTGATATGTCCACCACAGCATAATCTGATCGGAAATACAGCGATTTCTACGCCAACTGGCACGGGAAAACCCCCAATGTTGCGACTTTTAGGCACCTTTCGTTCAAGACCTTGGAACCGCGGTGGGTTGTCGGCATTTTCTGGTCGCTCGACTCCGTTGTCGGGCTGTGGCAGGTTGACGTCATGGATGCGGACGAACGCGATATCTTTCAGTTCCTCAAATCATGGGGAGGTAGTTTTATTGCCGCGCGCGAGGTTTGTCGGCGCGCCGGTGGCCGGCGGCGGTTCAACGAAGAACCGGATTGGGCCAAACCGGTTTTGCTTCGCATGGAGGAGCGCGGCATCCTGGAATCAAATGCCACCGGGCAGTTCCGCATCAAACCCGTTCGGAAAATCAAAGAGAAGAGCGAGGGTTCGGTCTCACCGGAGGTTGCGAAGCTGCTCAAGGAAAGCGGCGTGGAAGTTGAAAGCGCCGGTGACGACAACGGCCTCGGTCCCGACGAGTATTACGATCAGCTGTAATTGCTCCTGCGGGTTCCATGCTTGCCGCGCTTTTAACCACGCTGTTGTTTGCCATCTCCGCGATTTGCGGTCATCGCACGGCCACCCAGATCGGCGGCGTGGAGGCCAACTTCTGGCGGGCCGGCCTGGCCACCCTTTTCCTCGCCCTTTGGGCGAACACCCTCGGCCGCGGTTTTGAAGGCGCCGGGTTTCCGATTTTCGTGTTAAGCGGCCTGGCCGGGATCGGTCTGGGCGACAGCGGTTATTTTCAGGCCCTGCCCCGGCTCGGCAGCCGGCGGACGGTTTTGTTGACGCAGTGCCTGACCGCGCCATTCGCGGTCGTCATCGAATGGCTGTGGCTGGGCACGAAGCTGAATGCCCCCGCACTCGCTTGCATCACGGTCATTTTGGCTGGTGTGGCCGTGGCCCTGGCGCCCAGGGAACATCTGAAAATTGCGCGGCGCCAGATGGTCCTTGGAATTTCCGGCGCCGTGGTGGGCGCGCTTGGCGGCGCATTCGGCGCGGTATTCAGCCGCAAAGCCTACGCCGTCGCGCACGTGGCCGGGGAACATCCTGACCCCGGCACCACCGGTTATCAGCGTGTCATTGGCGGTGCCATCGCGTTGGGCGTTCTCTTGTTGGTGGTGAAATGGCGGAGTGCCCGTGCACACGGCGGCATGCTTGAGGCAAAAAGCATCAATGTTTCCCGCGACAAATGGCGCCGCCTCTGGCCATGGGTGGTTGCCAACAGCCTGGCGGGCCAGACGGTCGGCGTGAGCTGCATGCAATGGGCGCTCGAAAACACCTCCGCCGGCATCGTCACCGCCGTCATCGCCACCACCCCCATCCTGCTGTTGCCAATGACCCGCCTCATCGACGGGGAACGAATCGGCTTGCGCGCGACCCTCGGTGCGCTGATGGCCGTGGCGGGCGTCGTCGGCCTGACGTTTTCACGCTGACTCCTTTTGCAGCTTGATCTCGCCCGGCATGGGGATCAGGACTAGGATGGGGACTATGAAAACGGAGTTGCCAGGTGCCGTGGAAACGCTCGGTATTGAAAAATTCCGACGGCACATTTTTTTATGCGCGGATCAGACCGAACCGAACTGTTGCTCGCGGGAAGCGGGCCTGGCGGCATGGGAATTTTTGAAGCGCCGGCTCAAGGAGTTGAATCTCACCGGGCCGCAACCGTTGGTCTATCGCACCAAGGTCAATTGTCTGCGGGTCTGTGCGCGCGGGCCCATCGCGGTCGTTTATCCCGAAGGGGTCTGGTACCACTCCTGCACGCCGGAAACCCTGGAACGCATTGTCCGGGAACACCTGATCGGCGGGAAAATTGTGGAGGAATTCGCCTTTGCTCAAAATCCGCTGCGATAAGGCGGTCGGCGGATTGAACAGGTCCGCTTATTTTATTCTCGACTTTTCCCGCCACGGAGTGGAAAGTAACGGTGGATTAAAAATTCGGAGGCTCCATGGCCAGGCTGTTGATCAAAACGGAAGGTTTGAAAAATCAGACGCTTGAACTGCGCCTGGGGGTCAATCAAATCGGCCGCAGTCCGGAATGCGATTTCTCCATCGATCATCCCACGGTATCCGTCAATCATTGTCAAATTGTGCTGTCGAACGACGGGGTGATGATTCGTGATTGCGGTTCCACCAACGGCACGTTCGTCAACGGCGATCCGGTCCGGGAAGCCTGGCTGCTTCCGGGCCAGCTGGTGAGTCTGGGCGACGTGGAATTGTTTGTTGAATCCACCGAGGTCAACGTCGCGATTCCGCAATTCGAACGGCAGCGGCCCAAGCCACCGGTGGTGATGGCCGATGGTGTGATTCTCTGTCCGCGGCATTCGCACGCCCAGGCCACCTACCGCTGCACCCATTGCCACGAGGTGATGTGCAATGACTGTGTGCACGTGCTGCGCCTCAAGGGAGGCGACCCGCTCTCGCTCTGTCCGCTGTGCAGCCACAAATGCGAGCCCATCCCGAGCGTCCAGACAAGGAAGAGAAAGGGAATCCTCGGTTTCTTGCAGGATACGGTCAAACTCAAGTTCAGGAGTTCCGCCGGCCGCGGGAAGGCCAAGCGATAGGCGGACGGCTTCAGTTGCCGCCCGGCGGTCAAAAACGTTCGACCATGTTCTCCAGCGCGGCGATCCAGCGCGGGTGCTCGTTTAAACACGGGATTTGCATGTACTCCTTCCCGCCCGCCGAAAAAAACGTTTTACGCCCGCGAATGCCGATTTCCTCCAGGGTCTCCAGACAATCCGAAACAAATGCCGGGCAGATGACCAGGAGATTTTTAACACCCCGCTTGGGCAGTTCGACCAGTTCAAAATCCGTGTAGGGTTTCAGCCACGGGTCGCTTCCCAGGCGGGATTGGAACGACACGGAGAATTGTCCCGCCCGCACGCCCGCCTGCTTTACAAACGCGGCGACGGTCTTCAAACACTGTGCGCGGTAACACGTGGCGTGCGCCGGATGGACGCCTTCACAACAGTTCGGGACGGCCAGGCAGTGACGGCCCGTCGGGTCGGATTTTTTAAGATGCCGCTCCGGCACACCGTGAAAACTGAACAACAAATGGTCATAACCCGCCTCCAGATAATTCGCCGCGCTGGCAGTCAGCGCCGCGATGTAATCCGGCGAATCCCCATAGGGCGGCTGCACTTTGATCAGCATTTGCGGCGCGAGTTTGGCCGCCACCCGCTTGACGCGTTCGACGGCCGTTTCGTAACTCGACATGGCGTAGTGCGGGAACAGGGGAATCAACAATACCTCGTCAATTTTCTGTTCGGCCAGCCCCAGCACCGCGTCCGGAATGGAAGGGTTCTGGTACCGCATCGCCAGGGCGACCGGCACGGTGACTCGTTCCTGCAACTTCGTCCGGACCCGGCGGCTGGTGACCACGAGTGGCGAACCTTCCGGCGACCAGATTTTTTGATAGGCCTCGGCGGCCTGTTTTGGCCGGCTGATGAGAATCAGGCTGACGATCAGCCGCCGCAGCAACCACGGCGAGTCAATCACGCGGGCATCCATCAGGAATTCGTTCAGGTAACGCCGCACGGCGTTAACCGAAGTCGAATCCGGCGAACCCAGGTTGACCAGCAAAACGCCCTTGCTCATTTGGTCATCAGAAATTTTTCCGCGCGCTCCACCACGTTGCCGCCCGAGACGATCGAATCACCCAACGAAACACCCTCGCGGTAATGGCCGGCGAGAAAAAGACCGGCGGCTTGATTTTCGATGGCGCTCATCAATTCGCGGTAACGGCCATAGCCGAGATTGTATTGCGGAATCGCCTTCGGGTAAAGCATCGTATGTTCGAACACCGGCCGGCCTTTTACTCCCAGTAATACGCGCAAATCCTCGCACGTCAGCGCGACCAGTTCGTCTGCCGACCGCGACGCCAGGTCCGGCTGCCGTTCGCCGCCCACATAACTGGTGAGCGTGACGTGACCGGCGGGCGCACGGTTCGGAAACAACGACGACGAGAAAATCGTTCCAAGAATTCGAAAACCTTCGACCTTCGGAATCAACATGCCGTAGCCCTGGCACGGATGCGCCACGTCCTTGCGCCGAAAGCCCAGGACCACGCTCGCCACCGGCGGATAATGGATCTCGGAGAACATTTCGGTAGGGCGGCGTTGCTGCGCCGCCCCGCCACAAATGATTTCCAATTCCGCCAGCCGGTACGCTGTGCCGCAATAAATTACCGCGCTATGCTCCGCTTCACCCACTGCCGTCGAAGTCCGCCATCCACCCTCCATTTGCGTGAGCTTCGTGACCGGGGCGTTGAGTTTCACCGCGTCTCCGAGTTGTGCCGCCAGCGTGTCCGGCAACACCTGCAAACCTTCGTCAAAGGAGAACTTCGGCGCGCGGTCCTTGGCGGTTTCGCCGCGCCGTTTGCGTTCGCGCGCGCCGAAAATCTGGCCTTTGATGAGCGAACCATGACGCGCCTCGAGTTCCGCCAGCCGTGGGAACGCCTGTTGCACGGAAAGCTGGTGGGGATCACCCGCATAAATTCCGGCCACGAGCGCGTCAATCATCTGGTCGAGAAACTCCCGGTTCAGCCGGCGCACGACGAATTCCGCGACGCTTTCTTCCCGGCCATCGCGGCGGCGTGGCACAAATGGTTCGCGGAGCAGGGCGAGCTTCGCCGTCGTACTCAACAATTCCGACGTGAAGATCCCCAGTTGCGACGATGGCATCGCGATGGGACGCCGGTAACGGACGACGTAACGCGCTTCGGCTTGGGGATCCGAATCCAGCCGGCGCGAGGCCAGCCCGGCATCGCGGACGAGTTGGGCGATTTTGGGCGACGTTTCGAGCAGGGTGTTCGGCCCGCACTCGGCCAGGAAACCGTCGCGCCGGATGGATTGAATCACGCCACCCGCGCGCCCGCCTGCTTCGTAGACCGTGATTGGAACGCCTTTGCGCTTGAGGTAAAATGCCGCCGTCAACCCGGTGATGCCCGCTCCAATGATCGCGACGGATTTCAAATCGTTCTGGAATGTTTCCGCTCGCCCACGGGCGCGAGGGTGTTGTCAAAACACATCGCAATGTTGCGGATGAACAAACGCCCGGCATCGGTGACTTCGAGGCCGGCGGCATTCCGTTTCACCAATCCGTCAACTTCAAATGGCGCGAGCGCGGCGAGTTCGTTGGCAAAATGTTCCTGGAAATGGATTCCGAGCCTTTGCGACATCGCGGCAAAGTCGAGGGAAAGGTCACACATCACGCGCATGATGGTTTCGCGGCGGATTTTGTCCTCGTCAGTCATGAAATACGCGCGTTGCATCGGGGTTTTTCCGGTGTCCACGGCCGCCTGCCACTTGGGCAGTTCCTTCTCGTTTTGCCAGTAGGCGTCGGGGATCTGCGAAATGCTCGACATGCCAAAAGCATAAATATCCGACCCGGCGCGGGTGCTGTAACCCTGAAAATTCCGCTGAAGTTTCTTCTCGCGTTGCGCCACGGCGAGTTCATCGGTCGGTTTCGCAAAATGGTCCATGCCGATGTAGACGTATTGGCCGCCGGCGGTGAGTTTTTCAATGACGAGTTTGAGCACCTGCAGCTTGGTTTCCGGCGTGGGCAGGACCTCGCGTTCGAGAATTTTTTGAGACGGTTTGATCCACGGCACGTGTGCGTAGCTGAACACGGCCAGCCGGTCGGGCTGCATCGCCAGCACGATGTCGAGGGTTTCGTTGAACGATTCCGGGGTCTGAAACGGCAGGCCGTAAATCAGGTCGAGGTTGATGGAGCCAAAATCGAGTTCGCGCATCCAATCCATCGCTTGTTGGGTCATTTCGCGCGGCTGGATGCGATGAATGGCCTCCTGCACCTTCGGATTGAAATCCTGCACGCCCATCGAGGCGCGGTTGAAACCGATTTCGCGGAGTGCCGCCATGTGCTCACGGGTGAGCCGGCGTGGGTCAACCTCCACACTCGCTTCGATGTCCGGTGAAAATGTGAAGTGTCGATGGATGATTTCGCCAAGCCGGCGGATCTCGTCCGGCCGCAGAAACGTCGGCGAGCCGCCGCCGAAATGGAGTTGGACCGCCTTGCGCTGCGGATTCAGGCGCGGGGCCATTTTCGCCACTTCGCGGCCCAGGGCCTCGACGTAGGCCATGCCTTTGTCGTGGTTGAGCGTGATGACGGTGGTACAGCCGCAGAACCAGCAGAGCGTTTCGCAGAACGGGATGTGAAAGTAAATCGAGAGGTCGCGCGACGCGCGGTTGTTCTCCTCGATCTTTGTGGAAAGCTGCGCCCACGAGACGACGTCGGTGAATTTCGTGGCCGGTGGATAGCTGGTGTAACGCGGCCCGGCCACGTTGTATTTCTTCACCAGATCCAGATTGACGTTCAACGCACTCATTTGCGGAAAAACTTGTTTCGCGCGAAGGCCGCGAAGAGAAAAACCAAAATTCCTTCGCCGCCTTCGCGGGCCTCGCGCGACCATTTCTGGCAAAAAACCGGTTTCATTTGAAATTTTTCACGGTTTCAACCAGGGCCGCGATGTTTTCCAGTTTGGCTTCCGGCGGCACGCCGTGGCCCAGATTAAAAATGTGGCCGCGGACGCCGCGCATGTCGGTCAAAATCCGGTTGGTTTCCGCCGCGACGGTTTCCGGTTTCGTCAGGAGCAAAGATGGATCAAGATTGCCCTGCACGCCAACGTGTTCCGGCAATTGGGCGCGCACGTCCGCCAGCCGGACCGTCCAGTCGATCCCCAGCACATTGGCGCCGGTGTCCGCCAGCGTCTGCCAGTGACCGTGGACATCCTTGGAAAACACGATGACGGGCACGGCGTTTTTCAGCGCGGCCACGATTTGTTTGATCCAGTTGGCCGACGCGGCCGCAAACGCGTCCCCGGCCAGCAAACCGCCGAGGCTGTCGAAGATTTGCACGGCATCCACACCTGCCTCGATTTGCATTTGCAACAGGCGCGTGACGGCCGCGGTCAGTTTTTCCATCAACATCGAAAAGATTTCCGGTTCGGAGTAAAACAACCTTTTGGCCTGCGTGAATTCGTCCGCGCTGCCGCCTTCGAGCATGAAATTGGCCAGCGTCCAGGGCGAACCGGCAAAACCGATGAGCGCGGTCCGGTTGCCCAGCGAAGATTTGACGAGTTGCAGGGCGCGCGGGACGTAGGCCAGGCGTTCCGGCATGGCCGGCACATCGAGACGCTCGATGTCCTTCGCCGTGCGCAGCGCAAAATTCATTTCGATGCCGCCGCCGTCACGGAATTTATAACCCTGCCCGAGGCCTTCGGCGACGACGAGGATGTCGCTGAACAGAATGGCGGCATCGAAGTCAAATCGCTGGACGGGTTGCAGGGTGACCTCGGCGGCCAGTTCGGGGGTGCGGACCAGGGTTAGAAAGGGGTGTTGGCTCTTAAGCTGGCGGTATTCCGGCAGTGCGCGCCCGGCCTGCCGCATGAGCCAGACCGGCGGGCGGTCCACCGCGCGACAGCGGCAGGCGTCGAGGAAACGTTCGCGGTTCGTCAGCGCGGGCGCCCCGGATTTGGCTTGATTCGCGGCCATGGCGGTCATTTTTCGCCAATAGCATAGGCTGGAATGCGGGCAACGGCGAGTGAGTTTTCGGTGCAACTTTGTTCGCGCACCGGTTTTTAACCCCAAGGACACAATGAAAGACGAGCCGCTTCAGGACCCCTTGCGCGAACGGGTTTGGCGCCGGAAGCTCACCGAGGCCGAACGCGCCGGGTCGCGTACCCCGCCGGAATTACAGGCGGATTTGGAGCTCGAATCACTTTTGACCGAAGGGCTGGCCCGTCTGCCGGACGCGCCGATGCCGTCAAATTTCACCGCGCGCGTGCTTCAGGCCGCCGATCGTGAAGCGATGCGATCGCGGGCGACGGGCTGGCATTGGACCTGGCGCGTGCTGGTGCCCCGGCTGGCGGTCGGGGTGGCGGTGATGGGCATCGCCGGTCTCACCTATCAACGCTACGAGTTCGATCAACGCGCCCAGCTCGCCCGGAATATGGCGCTGGTCGCCCGGGCGCAGCCGTTGCCCAGTGTCGAGGCCTTGAAAAATTTCGACGCCATCCAGCGCATGGGCCAATCACACGCCGACGAGAAATTGCTCGCGCTCCTGCAATGAACCGTTTGCGGCAGACGCTTTGGTGGCTGGTGTTTGGCGTTACAGGATCAGGGATGCTTTTTCCGATTTTTACCGGGGCCGTTCCCAGCGTTCCGCCGCCCTTGAAATTGCTTTCGACTTCGATCAATGGTCCTCCGACGTTGTCCCGGCCGCGGTCGCCGGTGGCTTTGTTCCGTCAATTGCTGGCCATGACACCGGATGAGCGCGAAGCCTTTTTGACCAATCGCCCGCCGCCCATCCGCGAAGGCATTCTTGCCAAGATCAACGAATACGAGGTGCTGGATCCCAACGAGCGCGAGTTGCGGTTGAGGGCCACCGAGTTGCGCTGGTATTTGCTCCCGCTCCTGCAGGCATCGTCAAGCAACCGCGCCGCGCAACTGACGCAGATTCCGACGGACCTGCGCGAACTGGTCAAATCCCGCCTCGACGAATGGATCATTTTGCCGCCATCATTGCAGCAGGAGTTTTTGGAAAATGAACAGGCCTTGCGTTATTTTGCGAATCTGGACGTGAGTAACAGCATGATTCTTCAGAAAATCGCTCCACCGGGTTCCGAACTGGCGCGTTGGACCACCATGACCGAGGCGCAACGGAAACAAATCACCCTGAGCGTAAATCAATTCTTCGAGCTGACACCGGACGAAAAACAGGCGGCCCTCGGCACCTTGTCCGACGCGGAGCGCCAGCAAATGAAAAAAACCTTGCAGGCCTTCGACCGGTTGCCACCCGGCCAGCGGGATGAATGCGTTCATGCCTTCGCGAAGTTCGCCGGCCTGAGTACAGCCGAAAAGCAGGAATTTTTGAAAAACGCCGAACGCTGGTCCCAGATGTCGCCCGCCGACCGTCAGGCCTGGCGCGACCTCGTGGTGAATGTGCCGGAATGGCCTCCATTGCCGAGCGGATTTGTCTGGCCATCGCCTTCACCGCCATTGCCCCCGGGCCTTCAGCCGGTGGCAACGACCAATCCGAACTGACCGGCGCGAATTTCGATTTTCCATTTCCGCCGTTACGCTTTAACCTCTCATCGTGCATCCGATTGCGTTTCACCTCGGGCCGCTCACCATTCACTGGTATGGCATCATGGTTGCCGTGGCGTTTCTGGTGGGCCTGTGGACGGCCACCCGCCGCGCCCCGCGTGAAAACGTCCCCGCCGAACGCATCGCCGACATCGTGCTCTGGCTCATGGCGGGCGGCATCCTCGGCGCCCGCATTGTCTATGTGACGACGTATTGGAAGGATGAATTTGCCAACCAGCCGCTCTCGGAAATTTTCATGATCCAGCACGGCGGCCTGGTTTATTATGGCGGTCTGATCGGCGCAATGCTTGCCGGTTTTATCTACGCTCGCTGGAAAAAACTGCCGATGTGGAAGGTCGCCGACGTGCTGGCGCCGAGCATCGCGCTGGGAAATTTTTTTGGCCGGGTCGGCTGTTTTCTCAACGGCTGCTGCTACGGCCATCCGACCCGCCTGCCTTGGGGCGTTCAATTCCCCAACCAATCCTACGCCTGGTTTCAGCAAAATCAGCAGGGCCTGCCGGGCGTGGGACCGAACACTCCTTCCCTGCCCGTGCATCCGACGGAAATCTATGATGCGGTGAATAATGTCCTACTATACCTCCTGCTGGCGTGGCTGTTCCGGCACAAAAAATTCGACGGCCAGGTGTTTGCCACCTATCTCGTCGGCTATGCCGTCACCCGCACGTTCATGGAATACTTCCGCGGTGATTACCCGTCCGACCATATTCACTACGGCCTTACGCCGGGCATGTTGATCAGCCTCCCCATTTTCATTGCCGGCCTCGCACTGGGCGCCATCCTGTCGCAGCGCGAGCCGAAACGGGCATAGCGAACGGAGGATTGAAGATGGCCAAGCCCAATCCCCCATCTGCCAACTCCCATCTGCCAATCCTCATCGCCGGCCCCACGGCGGTCGGAAAATCGGAAATTGCACTCCGGCTGGCCGAACGGCTGGGCGGCGAAATCATCTCCGCCGATTCCATGCAGGTGTATCGCGGACTCGACCTCGGCACGGCCAAGTCATCGTCCGCCGACCGCGCCCGCATCCCGCATCACCTCATTGACATCTGCGACCTGGCCGAATCCTTCGACGCCGCGCAGTTCGTCCGGCTCGCCCAAAAGGCGGTTGAAGAAATTCAAGCCCATGGTCGCGTGCCGGTTTTCTGCGGCGGCACGGGCCTTTACTTCAAGGCCTTCTTAAGCGGCCTCGGCGAAGCGCCTGCTGCCAATCCCGAACTGCGCGCCAGACTGGAAGCCATGCCGTTCGAGGCGTTGCTGCAGGAATTGCGCGAGCGCGATCCGGCGGCCTATGAAAAGATCGACAAACAAAATCCGCGCCGCGTCATTCGCGCGGTGGAGGTGATCCGGTTGACCGGCAAGAAGTTTTCCCAGCACCGGGCCGAATGGAAGTCCGCAGTCCACAGTCCAAGGCCGGAGCTTTTCTGTCTCACCCGCGCAACGGAGGATTTGCGCCGACGGATTGATATGCGCGTGGATGCGATGTTCGCGCGCGGGCTGGTGGACGAGACCCGCGCATTGCTCCAGCGCGGCCTGACGGATAACCAAACGGCGATGCAGGCCATTGGTTACCGACAGGTGGTGGAACATCTGCGCGGTGAGCGGGCACTCCCGGAAACCATCGAACTGGTGAAAATCCGCACCCGGCAGTTTGCCAAGCGGCAACTGACCTGGTTCCGCCGTCAGCTTGACCCGGAATGGATGGAATTGAAGCCGGAGGAATCGCTGGATTCCATTGCGGCAAATTTGCTTCAAGCCGTTCGTTGACACGGCTTGGGTTTTCGATTATATGTAACTAAATGAATAAAGTTACATATACAGTTTCCGAGGCGCAGGCAAACTTGCCCGGTCTGTGCCGGACGGGACGGCGGTTTGTGATTTCCCGGCGGGACAAGCCGGTCTACGTGGCCATGCCGCTGGAAGATTACGACGCGCTGCTGGAAACGATGGAATTGTTGAGCAATCCAACAGCGATGAAAACTTTGCGGGCGGCGAGGGCGGGCAAATTGGCTTACAAGGAACTCAATCTGGCCGATGAAAATTTCGGCCTCTGACCAAGTGCAACGCTGGCTGGTGGCGCTGCCGCCCGAAACCAAGAAGCGCGTGCGCGCTGCCCTGCGCGGATTGGAATGGGGGCGCGGCGACCTCAAGGCGTTACGCGGCGAACTGGAGGGTTTTTGCCGGTTGCGCATTGATGGATTGCGGATTGTCTATTCGCAACATCGCGGACAAACCATCCGGCTCGAATACGCCGACAGCCGCGACGTGATTTGTGAAACATTCCTGAAGGTTTTGCACGAACGCAAAATGCCAAATCCGTAAGCGACGCCAGCTTGATCCGAAATGGATTGAATTGCAGCCGGAGGAAGCGCTGGGAAAATGCGCACAGAAAATTTGTGAAATAATTTAACCGCTAAGGCGCAGAGGCGCAGAGAAGTAATTCCCATCGAATTTTGCTTCAATATAAGCCGGTACCGCTCTGGACAAATTCATGTGAAGCAACTTTATTCCTCTGCGCCTTTGCGTCTCTGCGGTTGGTTCAGCTTTCCCTCGGCCGTTTGACGACGACTTCCACTTCTGCCTTGTTCTTGGCGATCATGTTCGCGGGCAGGATGCCGCGCCAGAAGACGTTCGGGTAAATCACGGCACCGCGCCCGATGATGCTGCCGGGGTTCAACACGGCGTTGCAGCCGATTTCCACGCCGTCGCCCAGCAACGCGCCAAACTTCCGCAGGCCGGTGTCGAACGGCTGGCCGTCCAGCTCCACCTCGATGTTGCCGGGAAACAGTTTGTAGTTGGAGATTTTCACGCCCGCGCCGAGGTGCGCCTTGTGGCCGAGGATGGAGTCACCGACGTAATTGTAGTGCGGCGCCTGTGCGCCATTGAACAGTAACGAGTTTTTCAATTCAGTCGAATTGCCGACGACACAGCCGTCGCCAATGATGACGTTTTCACGGATGTAGGCGCTGTGGCGGATTTTACAGTTTTTGCCGATGATGGCCGGGCCTTTGATCATCGCGCCGTCCTCAACCACCGTGCCTTCACCGATGAAAACCTTTTCGCTGATGAACGCCCGGCCCTCGCAGGTGTTGCGAAGCCCGGGTTTCAGATGTGCGGCGATGTAGGCTTCAATTTTTTTCAGTGCTTCCCACGCGAATTTGCAACCGTCAAAGACGGCGGCGTGTTCAGTCTGGCTGAGGTCAAACAAGTCGGCTGGTTCGAACATGCGGCCAAAGTAACAAAACACCCGCGGCGGGAAAGCGTGATTTTATCCGGAATTCGTTGAAAACGATCAAGGGAGTCGAATCTCGGCCCGGCGATTTGTGCCGGGAAATGAATCAGCCTTGCGGCGCGTCCGGTTTTATGGCGGGTCCCCGCAGTTTTCTATTTTTCAGGAGACATGATGCCGGTATGGAATCCCGTTTCGTCCTCATAACCGAGCGGCACGTGAGACCGGATCGTGGTGAGAAATTTCGAGAGGATTCCATTCCAGTGGCTGATTTTCCCGGATTCAATATGCCCGGGCTTGCCGTTGCTGGAGGTTGGCCCGTCTTCCTGAACGTCTCCATCAGACGATTGATAGCCGTTAGCCATGTTCCAATCATCGGATAAGAAGCAAAAATTGGCTCACCATTCTTTGGCCGTCTTTTTGCGAAAATTGTGCAAATTATTGGAGTGCACTCCATGTTCAGGTAATGGTTTGCCTTGACGATGGGGTTATCGATCGGGACAGAAGCTGGTTATTCTTTGCCCCGATACCAAATGGCGCGCGCCCAGGCATGCTGCCGCAGTTTCAATTCGAGTTCGTCCGACAATGGCGGCTGGTCGCTGACGGAACAGTTCAATTGGGCCTGCCGGACGCTGCGCATGCCCGGAATAACGGTGGAAACGGCTCCAGGTTTGAGGGCGAATTTCAAGGCTGCCGTGGCCACGTCCCGTTCCGCCCCGCCAATCGCCTCCTTGATTTTCGCAACCCGCCGGACGGTGCGCGCCAGCCGGTCGCCGGCAAAATAGTGGTTGCGGAATTCGTCCGGGGCGAATGTGGTTTGTTCCGTGAATTTGCCCGTGAGCGCGCCTTCGTCAAATGCGACTCGCACGATGACGCCGACGTTGTGTTCGAGCGCCGCCGGCAGAAATTCCGCCTGCGGTTCCTGCTCAAAAATGTTGTAAATGACCTGCACACCATCGAGCCAGCCCTGGCGCATCAGATCCACGAGCGTATTCTGGTCCTGTTCCGGCGTGCTGATGCCGATGCCCCGCAATTTGCCCTCGCGGCGCAACGCTCGCAGCACCTCCAGCGCGGCGGGCCGGCGGTTCCAGGCGCGCGTCCAGGTGTGCAATTGCAGCAGGTCAATGCAATCGGTCTGCAGGTTGCGGAGGCTGATCTCAACGCGCTCCCGCAGATAATTTTCCGGGAACCGTTCTTCGATGTCGTCGTAAGGCGTCGGCGGCCATTCCCCCGGACTTTTAGGCGGGATTTTCGTTGCCACGTAAACGCGTTCGCCCCGGTGCGCCTTCAGGAATTTGCCGATGACCCGTTCGCTGTGTCCGTCGCCGTAGCCCTGGGCGGTGTCGATGAAATTGCAGCCGAGGTCCAGTGCCTGCTTCAAGGCGGCCACGGAATCTTCGTCGCGCTGCCCGCCCCAGGCCTGTCCGCCGAGCGCCCAGGCGCCGAAGCCAATTTCGGAAACCTGCCAGCCGAGTTTGCCAAAGGTGCGATATTTCATTTGCCAACCATGATGGGTTGCGTTGGTTGAACCGGCCGGACTTGTTTCCGGGTGAATGGCCCGGCAACCGCTGGTGCCGGAAACTGGGCCACGGCCGGGGAAAGTCAAGCCCTGAGGAAATGGAAAGCAGCCATTGGCCGGCCGGTCGAGTGCAATTTTTTGGCCGACATGGTCCTGGTGTGTGAGCGTGTTTGGCGGGACGCATTTTTATTCCCGGTATTTACCGCCGATACTGTCAATGGAATGGCACCTGTGTGTCCAAATGAAACACAACCAACGGAGTTTTGTGACGCCCGACCGGAGATTTTGGAGGAATTGTCCGGATTTCTGCGGGTTTTCAAGGTTCTGAAAAGGTGAGGGTTAAATTGGAATGTGCCCCTTGAAGCATGGCGCCAAGGCATGGCAACTGCTCTTAGCGTCACGCTATTATTGCGTTATCAGGCTGTAAAACCTGGGGCGACACATCGCGGGCTTGGCAACGTCGAATAACAATATGAAAATTCGAACTCTGATTGTGGATGACCAATCAACCGGACTGGCGGTACTGCAGGACATGCTCCACCATTCCGAACCGGATATTGAGATCATCGGGACCGCCGCCGGCGGCCAGCAAGCCATCGATTCGATCAACCAACTGGCGCCCGATCTGGTATTTCTCGACGTGCAAATGCCCGTCATTGACGGTTTTGAAGTGCTGGCCCAGATCCGGCCGCCCCGGATGCCGGTGATCATATTTGTGACGGCGCGCGACGATTTTGCCCTGAAGGCTTTCGAGGCGCACGCCCTGGACTATCTGGTAAAACCCTGCGGACTTGAACGCCTGCGATTGGCCGTGCAACGGGCCAGGCAGCAAATACAGAACAACCAAAGCGGTGAAATCCGGCAAAAACTTGATGGTTTGTTGAATGATTTAAAGGCCGGTTCAAAGTATCCGGAGCGTCTGCCGGTCAAATCCAACGGCCGGATTGTTTTCCTGCGCCTGACGGACATCGATCTGGCCGAGGCGGCGGACAATTATGTGAAGCTTTGCGTTGGCAGTGAAACGCATATGCTACGTGAAACCATGAATGCCCTGGAGGAAAAACTTCCTCCGGACCGCTTTGTGCGCATTAGCCGCTCGACCATCGTGAACGTCGAATCGATCAAGGAACTACACCCCATGTTTCACGGCGAATACATGGTCACGCTGCAGAACGGCATGCGGGTGACGCTCACCCGGGGTTACCGGGAACAACTCCGGCAACTCGGAGTGATGACCTGAGTGTGAATTGCTGATTCGGACTGATCGGCCCCTCGTTTCTTCCGCTGAATTCCACCCCTCTCCGGGTGCAATTCACCCCATAAATCCCGCAATGTGTCCCTAACCCGTTCCGTTTCAGGTGGTTTGTGTTAAATAACTGACAGTCTGAAAACGTAAACGTAACCGTTATGAACAAATCGTGGATGCTAATGATCGCGGGTGCGCTGCTCGTGGCGGACGGCTTGGCCACGCCGGCGCGGGCACAGGGCAACGTTGTTTATGCCGCTGAGTACAATCAGCCGACCAATCATTTCGGCACCATCAATTTATTGAACGGCAACTTTGTTAAAATTGCCTCGATCGGTTCGGCGAAAATCAATGACATTGCGTACTGCCCCACGAACGGGGTGTTGTATGGCATATCGAACTCCGCGGTTCTGGTAACGTTCAATATGACCAACGGTGCCATCACCAAGGTCGCCAATTTGAGCACCAACAACATCGAATCCCTGGCCTTCCGGCCCAGCGACGGAAAACTGTTCGGAGCCACGCAGAGCAAGTTGTACACGATCAATCCCGTCAGCGGAACGGCGACTTCGGTCGGAAGTTATGGCAGCCCCAACAATCTCAACAGTGCCGGGCAAAATATCCGTTTCGCCCAGGACGGCAATCTCTACGTCAGCAACACGAGCACCAACACCGACATTTATCGGCTCAACACCACGAACGGCAGTGCGACGTGGATGGGCGAAGCCGTCGGCTACCCTTATCTGATGCTGATGAATGCCAGTTCGAACATGTACGGGGTCTTCGTCAATTTGGGAAACGGAAGCAACTCCTATCCCGAACTGGCGAGTTTCAATCTGAGCAGTTTCGTCACCGGCGGGACCAACGCCAATGGCAGCACTCACCAGATCGCTCTTAACCTGGTGGGCGCCGGCACCAATTTTCCCGCTAACGTGGTTTTTTCCGGCAACGTCCCCCAACCCGTCACCAATCTCACCGTGACGGTGAGCGCCACCGGACCAACGAGCCAGACTGTTTGTCCGGGCGACGGTGCCGTGTTCAGCACGGTGGCCTCCGGCACCGGACCTTACAGCTATGCCTGGTGGAAAAACGGCTCAGTTCTCAGCGGCCAGACCAACAGCAGTCTGACTCTGGTGAATGTGGGCGCCGGCGACGCGGCGACCTATAGCGTGATCGTAAGCGGAGCGATGGGCACAGTGACCAACAGCGCCACGTTGACGGTGAACGCGCCGGTGACCGTGACCGCGGCGCCCCTCAACCAGGCCAGTGTGGCGGGTGGCAGTGCGACTTTCAGTGTGACGGCGAGCGGGACGGGTTTGAGCTATCAATGGTTGTTTAACGGCCAGGTCATCGGGGCCAGCACCAACGTGATCTTGAACAATCTGCTTACCAGCCAGGCGGGCGTATACACGGTGATTGTCAGCGGTACTTGCGACAGCGTAACCAACACCGCCACCTTGACGGTGAACAAAGCCACGGCCTCGATCACGCTGGGCAGCTTGAACCAGACCTACAACGGTTCGGCCAAGGCGGCAACGGCGACCACGACCCCGAGCGGGCTGGCGGTGACGTTCACTTACAACGGTTCAGCCACTGTTCCGACGAGCGCCGGCAGTTACACCGTGGTGGGAACAATCAATGACCCCAATTATCAAGGCAGTGCTACCGGTACGCTGGTCATCGCCCAGGCTTCAGGCGGCATCGTGCTGGGAAGTTTGAACCAGACCTACAACGGTTCGGCCGAAGCGGCAACGGCGACCACGACCCCGAGCGGGCTGGCGGTGACGTTCACTTACAACGGTTCAGCCACTATTCCGACGAGCGCCGGCAGTTACACCGTGGTGGGAACAATCAATGACCCCAATTATCAAGGCAGCGCCACCGGTACGCTGGTCATTGCCCAGGCTTCAGGCGGCATCGTGCTGGGAAGTTTGAACCAGACCTACAACGGTTCGGCCGAAGCGGCAACGGCGACCACGACCCCGAGCGGGCTGGCGGTGA